>Ga0190358_1000044_pt1 | contig 49841 bp, 48 predicted proteins | sample 48721812_MG_FD_161666 | JGI IMG/M metagenome (GOLD analysis project Ga0190358, IMG submission 161666) | Hydrothermal vent microbial mat bacterial communities from Southern Trench, Guaymas Basin, Mexico - 4872-18-1-2_MG | ecosystem: Environmental > Aquatic > Marine > Hydrothermal vents >... | reverse complement strand
AAAGTCTGTTTTAAGAGAGCGTTTGGGTAAAACATTTCGTTTTGATTGAGCTCGTTTTAAAACGGGTAAGAATTTGTTGATATTCTCTTCGGCGTTAGAAGGATTTAAATCAAATATAAACCCTAAAACGTCAAAAGTGGGATAATTCTTTAAGTAGAAGAGGATAAAAAACAACTTATTCTCAGCACTCAGTAACTGCCCTTTTCGCCCGCCGCCAGGGCGACGGCTTCGTTTCGTACGATTTTTTTGATAGGCTTCATCAGAAATTTCTGGTAAACTTTCAGAAAAAGCTACTAGAAGTTCTTCAAAGGGTTTTTTACCCAAACCTGTTAGCGATTTTAATTGTCTTTCACTTCGAGTTGAATTATAATAATCAAGCATTGTTGTCCACCCATAAATTATAATTTATAATTAACGATACTTTATTATTATAACATAATAAATCATTAACTGTCAAATTGAAACGGGATTTATTTAAGTTATTGATTTTAAAATACTTTTTTTTTGAGGTTGACATAAGTCTCTGAAATATATAACTTAATTATTTCGGGACAAGTCTATTTAAAAACTTAATTTCCATAATTTTATAACTTATTGATTTTCAAGTATTTTTAATTTTGTGATCTATATAAGTATATGAAATATAAAGTCTAATTATTTAGGGACAAGTCTATTATCTAAGCGGGCTAAATACATGATTAATATTCCTTAAATGGGCAAAAATGTTGGGGGCAACCATAAAGGATTGCCCTACGAAATACTATTTTTGCTAGAACATCAAGTTTTAGTCATCTACTCACTAGCCAACGTTGTTGATTGTATAACTAAATTAGAGCGTTGGATCGCTTTTAAATTATCCAAATAATCCATCGGATTTTTTCCCGTTTTCACATAAAGTGCGTAAAAGGTATAGGTTCCACCTAAGCCGGGAGTCACTTCAAAATCAGGGAGAACGCGGTGTGAAAGCTCTACATCTTGTAGAGATTCCCTGAAAGCTTTAGGTGTTGGACTAAATGGCATTATGGGTATGTCAGTCTTAAACAATAAAGCCCCATCTGGCATTAAAGCCGCCAATTCTAATGAGACTTGTTCCCCTACTGAGAGGCTCCGTTCTTCTTTGCCTGTCAAGCCCTGATTATCTGTTACGGTTAAGGTGATCAGATAATCGCCGTCATCGGAAAAAGTTAAATCAACTACTTTTCCAGTCATGGTTTCACCCGTTGGGGAAATTTGCCATTGATAGGTTTGAATCTCACCATCTAAATCGACTGAACGTTCAGCACTTAGTCGTACTATTCGTTTTGACATAATCCCTTTGTCATCCACATCAATAATGGCTACCGGTGGTGATGAGCCGGTATCAGAAATGACCTTAACGACTTTGCTTGCACCATTTGTACTGGTTAAACCTTCGTTATCAGTCGCGATCAAACTGATTTGATAATCACCTTCTTTGTTAAAGGTGAGTATAGGGTTTTCACCTATTGGTACTTGTCCATCAGAAACAATCCAAGTGTAATCAACAATCTGTCCATCTGTATCAAAAGAGGCACTGGCATCTAATTGAATCGTTGGATTTGAAAGCGTGACAATCGCTGGAATGGTTACAAACTTCGCCACAGGTGGTGATTGTAAAATCACCGTTTTCGGTGTACTTGCAGTAACGCCATGATTATCAGTAACCGTTAGTGTGATCACTTGTATTCCCGCTTGTTTAAAGGTAAAATCCCCCGTCATGCTTGATAATGACTGTCCATCAGAGGTAAGCCATTCATATTGCGAAATGGCACCGGCTGTTGCACTGGCATCGACATGAACGGTGAGTGGGATTATGCCTTGATGAGGAGTGACGGTTAAATCGGGAATGATTCTACCTGATGGTGCGGTAATGGCAACAGTCTGTTCGCTGTGAGCAGTCACACCTTCATTATCAGTCACCGTCAAGGTAATGGTATGTGTCCCCACCGTATTGAAGGTAAGGCTGGGTGTCATACCCAACGTTTTTTGTCCATCTGAGCTAACCCATTGATAATGAACAATTCTGCCATTGGGATCGAAGGAAGTTGTGGCATCGAGGTTGACTTTTAAGGGAGCTTCTCCTGATTGAGGTTGGGCAGTGAAAACAGCGTAAGGGGGTTTGTTGTCTGCCAATGGCTCAATAATTGGCGAAACCCCTATACGTGCGGATGGACATTTGGCTATTTCTTTTGCAGCCGTTGCATCTCCAAAATAGACATTATCGACGTAAGAAACGACTGAACTTTCAGGAAATGCAAACGCATTGATTTTAACTTCTGGTGCAAAAGCCGGTTGAGCGATTTTGGGGGAGTATTCAAAAAACCTTTTGCCATCAACAACGAAAAATAAGGTTTTGCCGTCCCAGGCAAGACGAAAAGCTTATGCTTTACCGTCGTGAGCGCGGACAACATGCCAGGGAACAATATCAGTGCTGATATGTCCTGTTATGGCATCGCCTTTACGAAAAATGTGAATAGCAATGATTTCTTGTGGACCTGAAGTGAGTATTTTTTTATCCACACCCATGCTGGCGACAATATCGCTGACACCGTCTGAGAAAAAAATACCGTCCAAACGTACACCAATTCCATTTTGGGGTGCAGATACCGTTGAACTCGGATCGAGGGTTAAATCAGCCCCAAAAACTTGAGGAGGTTGAACATCAGGATTAAGTCCCAGCCATACGCTCCGTATGACTTCAGAAGGTGTAACGGTCAACTTAGCTTGTTGATTTTCAATCGCAAATTCACCTTCTCCAGCAGGCCACCAATGGCGATGAATATCGCCGTGATCAAAATTGTCATAAGCTTGTAGTAAATGATTATTACAAGCTTCTTGTGCAGCCGTTGGTGATAAAATAGCTGTTAAGTTTATCATTATTTTATAAAAATCCAATAACCAGTTACCACAGGTTTCACCTGTGGTAACTAATCAATATTTCAAACCACTGAATTATGAAAATTATTATCCTGGGTGCTGGACAAGTGGGTAGTTCTCTTGCGAAGAATCTTGTCAATGAAGCTAACGATATTACCATCGTTGATCATAACGCTGTTTTATTGCATAATTTGCAAGAACATTTGGATTTACGCACCGTCAAAGGACAAGCTGCTCACCCCTACGTTTTATTACAGGCAGGAGCTGAAGATGCGGATATGTTAATAGCGGTTACCAATAGTGATGAAACGAATATGGTTGCCTGCCAAATTGCTCATACCCTTTTTCATACACCTACTAAAATTGCGCGTGTACGGGAATGCGACTATCTTAATCACAAAGAAATTTTTGGGACAGACGGTTTAGCTGTTGATATGCATATCAGTCCAGAACAATTAGTCACCCACTATATTCAACGTTTAATTGATTATCCCGATGCTTTGCAAGTTCTTGATTTTGCGGATGGTAAAGTACAATTAGTTGCGGTGAAAGCCTTTTATGGTGGTCCCTTAGTGGGACATGCCCTGCGAACTATTGAGGATCACATGCCGGATGTGGAAACACGAATGGCAGCGATGTTTCGGCGTGGTAAGGCTATTATCCCGGAAGGAGATACGGTTATTGAAGTCGATGATGAAATCTTTTTTGTAGCGGCAACCAAAAACATATCTAGCGTCATGGCGGCTTTACGTGAATTGGATCGTCCCTGTAAACGTATTATGATCGCAGGGGGTGGTAACATTGGCACCCGTTTAGCGAAAAATTTGGAAAAAAAGTATCACGTTAAATTGATTGAGCACAACGTAGCGCGTACCGAAGTTATTTCTGAAATAGTGGATAATACTATTGTATTGAGAGGTGATGCGGCAGATAAAGATTTATTGCGCGAAGAAAATATTGATGAAATGGATATTTTTTGTGCTGTCACCAATGATGAGCAGATTAATATTTTATCAGCCATGCTTGCAAAACGCATGGGGGCACGCAAAGTGATGGCTTTGATTAATCGCCCTGCTTATGTGGATTTAGTGCAAAGTAGTAACATTGATATTGCTATTTCACCTGAACAAGCGACTATAGGCACTTTATTAGCGCGTGTGCGACGGGGCGATGTGGTGGTGGTGCATTCCTTACGTCGTGGGGCGGCAGAAGCGATAGAAGCGATAGCACATGGTGATGAAAATTCTTCTAAAGTCGTAGGTAGACGGGTTGATCAGATTAAGCTGCCGCCTGGTACGACGATTGATGCCATTGTACGAGGCGAAGAAGTTATCATAGCACACCATTATACAGTGATAAAACCCGAGGATCATGTCATTTTATTTTTGACTGATAAAAAACGAATTGCTGCTGTGGAACGATTATTTCAGGTGGGCGTTATGTTTTTGTAATCAGTTATCAGTTATCAGTTATTTCTGGAAAATGATTATGGCTTAATTGGATAATGGTATAATTCATAAAAATACTATTTTTTAAACTTGTTCCCAAATAATTTGAACTGTGATTTATGTGATTAGGAATGAGAATTGAATAATATACTAAACCTGCCATGTTTTTTAAACCTGGCAGGTTTGGCTTGAAAGTTTTGGATTTATTAAATCCTTAATTCTTATGATTGTCATTTAGGTTTTTCCTTTGTTTTACAGAATAGATTATTATGGCTATACTTGAAGTATTACATTTTCCTGATCCTCATTTACGTACCAAAGCGAAACCGGTTAAACAGGTTGATAATGCGATTCGTCAACTCGTTGATGATATGTTTGAAACGGTGTATAAAGCACCAGCTATTGGGCTGGCTGCCACACAAGTGAATGTTCATAAACAAATTGTTGTGATTGATTTATCGGAAGAGCAAAATCAGCCATTATGTTTTATCAATCCCAAAATCATGAGTAGTGGGGGTGTACAAACTGTAGAAGAGGGCTGCTTATCTATCCCTGGGATATTTGAAAAAATTGAGCGCCCTGAACATATCATAGTGGAAGCACTTAATTATAAGGGAGAAAGTTTTACGTTGAAGACTGATGGTTTGCTTGCAGTGTGTATTCAGCATGAAGTAGATCACCTGGTAGGCAAATTATTTGTAGATTATCTTTCGTCACTCAAACGTCAACGTATTCGTAAAAAATTGTTCAAACAAAAAAAACGATAGACTTTATAAACTGAAAGTTGAACGAATTTAGGAAATATGGTATGCCCAATAAATGGATTTTTTGACTTGTAAGTTTTCACTTTTTTTAAGCACATTCCAATGAAACCCGAAAAACGCATTATTTTTGCAGGGACTCCAGCATTTGCTGTACCCAGCCTTCTTGCTCTGTTAAATTCAAAACACTCCGTTTGTGCCGTTTATACCCAACCGGATCGCAAATCTGGGCGGGGGCGTAAATTAAAAGCTAGCCCAATTAAATTGCTTGCTTTAGAACATAACATTGATGTTTATCAACCGGTTAATTTGAAAGAGGCTGAAACTCAAGCGGAGTTAGAAGCCCTTAAACCGGATTTGATGATTGTCGTGGCTTATGGATTGATATTACCCAAAGCGGTGTTGGATATACCTCGTTTGGGTTGTGTCAATGTACATGCTTCTTTATTACCCCGTTGGCGGGGGGCTGCACCTATTCAACGAGCCTTATTAGCTGGTGATACGCTAACCGGTGTGACTTTAATGCAAATGTATGAAAGTCTTGATACTGGGGCTATTTTGAAAGTAGAAAATTGTCGCATTTTACCTGATGATACCGGGCAAACTTTGCATGATCGTTTGGCAACCCTGGGTAGTCAATTGTTAGCTGATAACATAGATGATATTGAAAATTTGCCCGCCATTGCACAAGAAAATAGTCAGGCGACTTATGCTAAAAAATTGAACAAAGTTGAGGCGCAATTGGATTGGCAACAACCGGCGATAGTTTTAGAACGCAAAGTGCGTGCTTTTAATCCAATGCTAATTGTTAAAGCGAAATTATTTAACAAAACACTAGGCATTTGGGCTGCCCAAGCTTTGCCTTCCCCTACAACGTTAAATAGCGAAATCGGCACTGTTATACGTTGCCAACGCGATGGTATTGATGTGGTAACTGGGGAGGGTATTTTACGTTTGTTGAAGGTACAAAGAGCGGGTGGAAAACCTATCATGGTAGGCGATTTTATCAATGCACATCCTGAATATCTGAAATGAGAAAAAAAAATGCTCGTAGTATAGCGACTCAGGTTTTAACCCAAGTTATCGGATATAAACATTCTTTATCGGATTGTTTAGACACTGCTCTACCTAGTTTAAATGATGCGCGTGATCGTGCTTTGGCACAGGCATTGTGTTATGGCGTATTGCGTTGGTTGCCGCGTTTACAAGCCTTATTACAACGTTTACTCCGTAAACCGTTTAAAGCTAAGGATAGTGATATTGAAGTGTTATTGTTAATTGGTTTATATCAACAATTATATTTGCGCATTCCAGATCATGCTGCGATAGCGGCGACAGTGGATGTGACGCGCACCTTAAAAAAACCTTGGGCAACCGGTTTAGTGAATGGCGTACTACGTCATTTTCAACGCCAACAGGAAACTTTGCTCATGAGTGTTGATAATGATAACAGCGCCAAATTAGCACATCCGCCTTGGTTATTGGAACGCTTAATTCAAGATTATCCCAAGGATTGGGAGGCTATTGTTGAAGCCAATAATACACATCCGCCCTTGACACTACGAGTAAATGCTCGCTTAATGTCGCGTGATGACTATCTTGAACATTTGCGGGTGGCTAATATGGGTGCGGTCCCTACACCTTATACGGAATATGGCATCACTTTAGAGCAAATTCCCCAGGGTATGCCTAATAGTTTACCTGGATTTACCCAGGGTTGGGCTTCGGTGCAAGATGGTGCCGCCCAATTGGCAGCACCATTGCTTGATGTTCCGATAGGCGCACGGGTGTTAGATGCTTGTGCCGCCCCTGGTGGAAAAACGGCACATTTGCTAGAGCATTATAATATAGATGCTTTATTGGCTTTAGATAATCAACCGGCTCGCGTACAAAAATTGACTGATACTTTGCACCGCTTGCAATTATTAGCTGAAGTACGCCTTGCAGATGCGAGTCAACCTGAAACTTGGTGGGATGGTGAACCTTTTGATCGCATTTTACTGGATGTGCCTTGCTCTGGCAGTGGTGTCATTCGCCGTCATCCGGATATTAAATATTTACGTCGATCTAGCGATATTAAAAAATTAGCCGCTCAACAAAAACGTTTGCTTGGCGCATTGTGGAAACTGTTAAAACCTGGGGGTAAGTTATTATATATAACTTGTTCCGTTTTTGCGGAAGAAAATCATTTACAAATACAAAATTGGCTAAGCAGCCACGCGGATGCTAATGAAACGGTGATTTCTGCTGATTGGGGGCACGCTATGGCGTATGGGCGGCAAATTCTACCCGGTGAAAATAATCAGGATGGTTTTTATTATGCTTGTCTATCTAAAACCAAATAGGTTTAGTTGTTAATTGAACATTATAAGAAATCCGATTTTTTCAAAAATCGGATTTCTTAGTTTTGTAAAAATTATCAATGCTTCCCCAAAAATACTATTTTTTTCAAAAAGAGTATTTCTAAAACAAATTCATTAACAATTAACAATTAACAATTAACAATGCCGGTGAACTGGTATCGTGTGCTGGTGGGGCTATGTCTGTTATTAGACGTGAGTGTTGCTTTTGCCAATTTTTCAATAAGTGATGCAAAAACACGTTTAGTTGATGAGATGTATCTACTAGATGCTAAACTTAATTATAATTTGACTGAGGTAACGATTGATGCCCTACAAAATGGAATAGCACTGAATTTAAGACTTACCGTTTTGATTGAACGTGAAAGATGGTATTTGTGGGATGAAAGAATAGCTACCTTGAAACAAGGCTATAAATTGAAATATTATGCGCTTCGTCAACAATATCTGCTTGAATATCTGAATACGGGCAAACAAGAAACTTTTAGCTATTTGAATACCCTTCTGGCGCATATCGGGAAATTAGAAAATTTTCCTTTGCTAGATAAACGGGTGATAAAACAGGATGAAACTTATTGGGTTTATTTGAACATTTATTTGGATATTGAATCTCTACCGGTGCCATTGCGCCCCATAGCCCATTTATCTTCACAATGGCGTTTAAGCAGTTATTGGTATCAATGTGTTTTGCAAGGGAAATAGCAGAAATCCGAGTTTTTGGAAAAATCTGATTGCTTTTGTGCCCTCAAATTTAGGTATAGGTGGATATTAGAAATTTTTTCTAAATGGTTTGAAACGAATAATTTTCGTTTTGTAGAATGTTAGTTGAATAATTTGACAGTGAAAAAATTGAGATTGTGGAGAAAAAGTGACTCAGGAGTCAATTTTAAATGACAAACATTATTAATATTGATGAAAAATCTCCCTATTTAGAAAATGTCATTAAGTTAGGGGATGCTAATAGTAAAATCTTAGGTTTTTTAACAGAAGGAGCATTTCGCAATTTTGCTATTAAAAAACAAATTCTTGTGGCTCTTGATGATAAGAAAATTTTTTGTGGATATTTATTGTATAACATTAATCAAAAATGTAAATCAGTTTCTATAGTCCATCTTTGTGTTGAAGCATCTCACCGGCAACAAGGTATCGCTTTTGCCCTGGTGTATAATTTTAAGAAAATCACCAAAGACTTTTTTCTAGGTATTAGAATTCATTGTCGTCGTGATTATGAAATCAATAAAGTTTGGCCAAAATTTGGTTTTTTTGCTATGGATGAAAAACAAGGACGAAGTAAGCAAGGGAGCATTTTAACTATATGGTGGTTTGATCATGGACATCCAACGCTTTTTACACTTGCAGATAAACAAAAAATTGGACCAAAATTGCCTGTCGTTATTGATGCTAATATATTTTACGATTTACAAAAATCACCACAGTCTGTAAGTATTAAAGAATCTCACTCTTTATTAGCTGAATGGTTGAACGTAGAATTACATCTCACCCCGGAAATTTACAATGAAATCAATCGCCATAAAAATGGAACGGAACGAAAACGTGGATGGAAATTCATAAAAGCATTCAAGGAACTTAGTATACTAGATGATGAATTTCAGAAAACGCGTGAGCAATTACGTTCTTTTTTTCAAAAAAAGATGAGTGACAGTGATGAATCTGATCTACGCCAATTAGCACGAGCAATTGCAAATAATATGCGATTTTTTGTGACTCGTGATATAGCATTGCAAAATAAATCAGAAGAAATTTATAAAAATTTTGGAATGCAGATTATTTCTCCATCTTATTTGATTACTTATCAAGACGAACTTATGAGAGAGATTGAATACCAACCGATTAAGTTAGCCGGAAAAATTAATATTAAACGTGTTGATTCTGAACAAATTGTTTTGTTAGAAAAGCAGTTTGATGCCTTACAATGGAAAACTAAAGCACAATTTAAACAACATCTGCAACCTTATTTAGCAGAACCGCGTATTTTTGAAACGGTGATTATACAAAGTGCTGGACAATTATTGGCTTTAATCGTCTACGGACGTAGAAATCAGCACGAATTAGAAATTCCAGTATTTCGCTTCACACAAAATTCTTTATCAGCAACGTTAGCAAGGTATTTATTGCTTAAAACTGTTTTAGACTCCTTAGCTGAAAAACGTGTATTAACTAAGATAACTGATTTAAACTTATTGGATGAAGTTATCAACGCACTTAGAGAACAGGATTTTGTTCTAATAAAGAATCATTGGATAAAGGCGAGTTTACAGATTGTTGGAACAGCGAAACAGTTAGCTGCCGAACTAACCACCATTGGCAATAACTTACCTCAAATAAGTCAATATGCGACTCAAATGAATGAAGCGATTGAAAGTACTTTATCTAATAATAATAGAGGATTATTATATATTGAGAGAAGTTTATGGCCAACTAAAATAACTGATTTGGATATTCCAACGTTTGTTGTACCTATACAGCCTGATTGGGCAATGCAATTATTTGATTTTAATCTTGCTAAACAAGACATTTTTGGAGGAGAACCAAGTCTTATCTTAAAAGTAGAAAACGTTTATTATCGTGCAAATCGTTCTAGCCCTAAAGAACTGGCAGCCCCAGCTCGTATTTTATGGTATGTTGGTAAGGGAAAAGGTAATTATCAAGGAACGATGTCTATTCGTGCTTGTTCTTATCTTGATGAAGTAGTTATTGATAAACCAAAAGTCCTTTTTTCACGATTTAAACGACTTGGTGTATATGAATGGAAGGATGTTTTTGAAACAGCGAAGCAAAACCTTAACAAGGATATTATGGCTTTTCGCTTCAGTAACACCGAAATATTCAACCATCCCATTCACCGAAATGAATTAAAAGAAATTTGGAAACAAGAGAGCGATGTTAATTTTCACATTCAAAAGCCAATTTTTATTTCCAATCTGCTTTTTTTCCATCTTTACCATAAGGGTGTTCCAATAAAGAGGTGATTTTTATGTCCAGCAACGTACTTTTATCAGTTCGCCCTAAATACGCCGATAAAATATTTGAACGGACTAAAACGGTTGAACTCCGCAGGATTCGTCCAAAACTTTTAGAAGAAGGAGACTTAGTGTTACTTTATGTCTCCTCTCCGGTGCAAGCACTTACAGGTGCATTTAAGGTTGATAAAATTATTGAGAAACCGTTAAAAGATTTATGGCGGATGGTACGAAAAAAAGCCGGTATAACACGTCAAGAATTTGATAACTATTATGATGGTGTATCTGTTGGCGTGGGTATTTTTTTTAAAGTTCAAGATGTTCAACAATTAGATAAACCGATTAGTCTTGATATTTTAAAGGAGCAATTTTTTCACCCACCTCAAGGATTTCGCTATTGTCGAGCGAGTGATACTGCGTTGTTTAACGAATTCTCTTTGTAACAAGTACAAATTTTTCATAGAAAAAGTGGAAACATCGAATGCCAACTTGATGGGTGCTAATTTGACAGATTCTAACTTGATGGGTGCTGATTTAAGCAGTGCAGATTTGAGTGGAGCTAACCTATCAGATGCTAATTTGAAAAATGCCATATATGATAAGATGAAAAAATGGCCATCAGCGACTGCCAAATACGCCGTTTTCATTACAATCTACAAACTCGCATTTGCCTTGTCGAATACCCAATTCAATACATTAAACACCACTTGTAATTCTCTTGTAGCTGATATTTTAACAGGATCTTTAGTGAAGATATTATTCTCTAATTTACCAAACATCCAAACGTCCCCTGTAGTAACAACACCATAACAGACCTTTGCTCCCTGAATAGAAGCGGCATACATTTCCGCCAAGGTCTGAGCCCAACCTTCTTCCCAATTTGCTTTCTTGGCTTCCATAACACAAAGTGGTGGTATCCCCATTCCGCCATGTTTTGTTCTAATGGCAATTAGATAATCTGGGTCACCAACTAAGTCTTTATCCTTGTCTACATTGTAGGCTACGTGTGACCATATATAGAGCGATTTATATTTTGCACTTATCTGAGTTAAAATAGGCTTAATAATATCCTCGCAGATAGTCACTTCGTTGATAAAACTCATACTCTCATTAAGTCGTTTTGTAATTTCAGAGAAAGGATAATCTGGTATTTCAATATCTAGCATGTCAATTATGCCCTTATCTACAACTTCAATGTCGAATTTTCCAGCGACTTCTTCAATTGATTCAAATTTACTGTATGGCATAATTATTTTATGATCGATAAAAAACGTTTTTATAACTTTGCTATGGTAGGTTATAGCGAAGCTTCAACCCAGATTACTAATCAGCCGCATGGTTTTTTGCGTTGGCTTAATTAGCCTTGTTATGTTGTTTCTCTTGATTCCAGAAATTGTCAATTTGGGTTAATCCAATTTCAGCTCGTTAAATTGTGCGCGAACTATAACTTTTCCCTTAACAGTTTGTTTGATTTTTAGTGCTTTTTTTGTTAAATTGAATTCATCAATTCCCTTTTCTGTTTGCCAGTTTGGAAACACTCTTTTTATATCTTGTTCCCAGCTCAATGTTACTCCCCCCGATAACATAACGCGCAAGCTACTAAGCCGCCAATTTTTGCAACAAAGGCTTCAGCACCTTGTTAGGTTTGTTGTTGTATTTGAAATTATCAGGATGTGGGTTCTTAATTTTAGCCATTAAATTTTCTCGTTCCCATCGTTCTAGTTGAATCAAATGTAGGGCAGGTAGAATTTGCACTCACCACAATCCCATATTCATCTATAAACAACACAAAGTAAAAATAACGAAATGGTGGGTTGAGCACAACTATTTTTTGAAAAAATAGTATTTCTAACATGCTGGAATGAGTAGTTACCATTTTTATAACATATAGATGTTCAGATAAATAACTTCCAAAAACATGACAGGTATTCGAGACCTGTCAGGTTTAGAGTGTGAATTTATTTATCTGAAAAGGGCGGCGACAGGGTCGTCGTTGTAACACTATCGCTTATACACTCTACGCTTGCTTTTTGCCTCAATGAATGTCATCTTCTGGGCGACCGTATTTATTAGCGGTAAATGTTAGAATAAAAAGTGCCCCACTAAGCAAAACGATCGCTCCTGAGATACTTAGTAGCAAATAGAGATGAAAATTATCTGAGACTTGCTGCACGTCAATTACCAAATGCCTCGAAAGGGCAGTAATGGCAATAAATATCAGGAACTGTACAGGCAATCTGTGTGTTTTAAAGTAAATGCCGATCATTGCACCCAGTTCAAGATATATAAAAAGTAAAAGTATATCTTTTAATGCGGCATATCCTTTTTCCATCATCTCTAGATACTCGTGACCTGCAGACCATACTACCGTTGCACCGATAATAAACAGTGCTAGATAATGAAATATGTCCACAAAGACGTTACCAATACTCTGAACCTTTTCTGTTTTAATATTCATGATTTATTCCTAAATCCTAACGTTGAAAATCAGCCGTCGGTTTTTACGAGTCTTGGCTTCTTTTTACTTAAATTCAAAAATATTATACTAAATAGTTACCAATAAGTCAAACTTTTTTTTCACCTTTTTAAAGGGCAGTTGCGGTGGTCTACCCTTACGTTTACGTTTGTAAGGGCGAACTGACGTGTTCGCCCTGTGAAAATATTTAAAATCTATAGCAGCGGACAAATTGCTTCAATCGAAACGCTTTCACTGATCGCATGGCGAAATTTAATTTGGATGACATTCCAACTGCCATCTTTGGGATTAGTGCTATCGATAGTTAAGGGCAATGTTTTATCATTATACACTACTGCCTCATCATTAGGAACATCCCACGCTTTAACTTGAACATCTACTTGTCTTTCTAAATCGCTTATTAAGTCCGGGGCATCTAATATTAATTGAGGGCAAATTGCATCACTTTGCCATTGGAAAAAGACCATTGGCTTTTCTTCTGATGGTGCAACGAGGATGATATCGCGAAAAGCACCATAAGGCCAATCAAGACTATCCACTACTTGATCACGTAAATGGCGGAATAGATGGCTGATAACAGATGCGTTGCCATTCCATTTGTAGCCGTCCTTCATAATAAGGGCATTGTCTCCACCTGGATTATAACTGGCAGTGGTGGGAAGAGCGTCCGTACAAATTGCCCCTAATCGTGTTTTTTGTTTTAAGGAATTGTTGAAAGCGACTTTAACGACAAACCAATTTTCGTTTGACAAAGTGAAAGGAGTGTTAGTTTCCCCTAATATAAAAGGTAAAGTGATATTAGAGAAAGTAATATCATGGTCCCTGGTATCCCAACGTCCCATGGTAATATCAACTTCCTTTTCGTTAGGTGGTAAGTAGGGTGCATCAAGCATCAGCCGACTACACCCGTCCTCGTTAATTTGCCATTGGAAAAAACCCACGGGTTTATCATCAGAGGGATGAAGTTGAACCACATCTTTTGTGATGCCATAAGGCCAATCAGCACCCGCATTTTTAGGAAGGAGACGACCATGATAGCTAATGATAGAACCATTGCCATGCCAAGCATAGTTTTCCTCTTGGTTGAGATAGTTCATCCAAATATCCCAGGGGAAAGTACCGGGACAAGCGGTGCTTTTTATTTCATTATGTCCCAGGATACCTGGGGTTGTTGAATGTGTCCTTGGAATGCCATATTTGTCAGTAAAATAACGTGCCATGTTGGCAGAAGCTTCAAGCATTTGAGTCGTCCAAGTATCAGGATTAGCGAGCGTGACTTCATGCTCAACCCCAATGGAACGTTTATTATAGTCCCAAACACCGGCGTGCCAAGCAATATTTTTGACTTGAACAATTTGAGTGATTTCACCGTCTGAAGCACGAATCACGAAATGAGAACTGACTTTGGCGTTACAATTATGAAACCAGGAAATGGTCCCGGCATAAGTCCCTGTACCAATCCAATGATTAACCCAAGTATCAATAGTGCGACTACTCCTGGATGAATAGTTGCAAGTGGTTAGGTTAGAAATCGCCGGCGCATAATCAGTAGAACGGGAACTTCTGCGAGCGCGATTGATTCTTTCAGGTGTTAATGAAACGTTGGGATGACTTTCAAGGATAAGTGTTTCTCCCCATAAAGTGTGAGACTGTGAACCGGTTTTGATAATATCGTAATATCGCAATGCTTGCATTTCACGCAATTCATCATTGACTAAACCGCTGAATTGTTTAAGCGCTTCAAACCAATCTTCTAATCGTGGCAACGGATCATCACCTGCATAGTGGGCTAATAAGGCAGCGGCACCCCGAATGTTTTGCCGGGCATCATCTTTCAAAACTTGGGTATCAAGATTCAGTCGGGTTGCAGCTTCGCCCAAAGTATCAGCATAGTGATTTTGGACCAGGTGCATGATTCCCCAGCCTCGGTCAATTGAGGGACCAATTTGAGTCCAGTTAGTTTCAACTTGCGCGATGGCTTCAAGAATAGTGACTGGCACTCCAAATTCTTGGGCGGCTTGCTCCAAAAAATGCCTTAATGTCTGTAAACTGGGATGTGGACGACGCAAGTATTCTCGCCATAAGGGATAATCTTCACCATCACCATGATGTTCATCAAGGGTATGTCTTGTCACAGAGTCAATCACACCTTCTAAATCGCGTTGGCGATAACGGAGCTTATAACCGTCTTCATCTATTATGTCGATTTTGCCAATAGCTTTGTCAAGTTTATTGATATCTAACAATAGAAAGGTTTCTTGAAAAACGTCATTTTGATAAATCTTTAATTCAGATTGTTTTTGATTTGTTTCTGCATACGTGTCATTGCTCATGAGCAATGTGATTGATAATAAGGTTATTAAGTATTTGAGGTAATGTAGTTTCATGGGTTATTTCCTTCAGTGGGTTTAGAACAGTTCTTTTCAAACGTCTTTAAGAAACCAAGTTTTTTGAACAAACTTGGTTTCTATATTGATTGATGCTGCATTTTTCTGTACTTTATTTAAAATAGGAATAATAATCATATTATAAACGATTAATAACCTGAGTGGGTACCCTATTATTATGAACCTGCCAATATTGTTCAGGACTTTTTCCCAATCTTTGACAATCTTTTATTAAGCAATCGTTTAGATATTGTAGCTTAACTTGAGCATGTTGTCGATTAGATAGTTTATTATCTATGACATCAAGTACACCATCTATCCACCTTTCACAGATAACCCAACCTTCTGGCATTTGCTCAGTGATAAATTCTCGCCCTAAAATGTTCATGTTCATGATTTTATCCTCCAATTAGTTTCATGACGTATTAGCTTCCTAAGGTGATATTCCATTGGCAGCGTTTATATTGACTTAATTATAAGTATAGCAGTCTTTATGCCAAAATTTTTTGACCAAGGCAAAAAAACAATTTTAATTAATAATTGCTAATTGGTAATCAATTAATAATTATAAAATGACGGCTCAATCATGCCAATTGTTTCATTTTGAGTAGCTCTTTGAAAAAAATTAAATGTTTTATACTTTAAAAAACAATAACTTAATGTCAGTTGGTGCCATTTTTAAAAATGAGTAGTTGCTAATATTATAATAATTTGATATTATGTTCACCAATATTACTCAAGTCGGTGAGGGCTTTTTTTATCTGGAAAGGGATTAGGTAAAATTTTTAAATTGATTTGAAAAATGGCTGTTACTGAACGTCGATAGATTTTTTTTATATTTGGGTTGTTTTTTTTATATGTTGCCTTATATAGATGAGTAGGCGAGTTAATTAGTGTGTGTATCTATATTAATATATTCTAATATTCTAATATTGTGATATTATGTTCACGACTAATTAAGTCAGTAAGGGCTTTTTTTAAATCTTGAAAATGGATTAGGTAAAACTTTGAAATTGATTTGAAAAAATGGCTGTTACTGAACATCAATAGATTTTTTTTAATATTGGTGGGTTGTTTTTTTATGTATGTTGCCTTATATAGGTTCGTAGGCGAGTTGATTAGTGTGTGCATCTATATTAGCATATTCTAATATTCTAATAATTTGATGTTATACTGACTAGTAATTGAGTCAGCGATGGCTTTTTTTAAATCTTGAAAGTTGATTATACTTCAAACGGCTTAATATTTGGATTTAAAGTTTAAATTGTGCCCGTGTGTCGTATAATCGTGAAATTTTGAAGTTGATTTGAAAAATGCTTGTTACTGAATGTCGATAATTTTTTATATTTGGGTTGTTTTTTGTTTAAAGTAACCTTACTAAATGAAATATTGGTTGGATACTTTATCGTTAATTTTTTCTGATGGTTAATTAAGTATTCTTGAACCAAATTGAAAATCTAACAGATTGTGGAGATTAAGATGATGAAAAAAATTGCAAAAGCAGCAGCACTTTCTGCCATTATTGGTAGTGGCGTTCTTATCGCAACAACACCAGCTCAGGCTTGGTGGAATGGTAGTCCTTGGGGTGGTAGTAGTCCTTGGGGTGGTAGCCCTTGGGGCGGTGGTAGTCCTTGGGGCGGCGGTTGGCCCGGTTCTAATTCATCTATGATGGATGATTGGATGGATGGCAATGGTTGGGGCGATATGAATTTTAGTACATCCGCCGGGGGTCGTGGCTATGGTCGTGGCTATGGTCGTGACTATAATCGTTACTATGGTTATCCTGGTTATGGTGGTGGTTACCCAGGCGGTTATGGTGGTGGTTACCCAGGTGCTTATGGTGGTGGTTACCCAGGTGCTTATGGTGGTTACCCAGGCGGTTATGGAGGTGGTTATGCTCCTTACTATGGTGGTCCTGGTCCTGGTGCTTATGCACCACCTAGAGGTGAAGCTCCTCGTGCTCCAAGCAAAACTGAGAGTAAGTAAACACGCTTTAGCATTTTAAATTGTGACTACTCAGCCTTGAGATTTATCTCAAGGCTAACAGCCCCCTCATTTTTTCCGCCGCTTAATCAATACATAGACGGCACCCGTTCCCCCATCAACTGGACGTGCTGAACAAAATGCTAGCACTTCATCACGTTGTCGCAGCCATTTATTCAGTTGTACTTTTAATACAGGCTGCTTTTGCCAGGAACCATAGCCTTTGCCATGAACAATTCTTGCACAGCGAACATCACGATTTTGACATTCGCGTAAGAAACGGGCGACTTCAACCCTGGCAACACGTACTATCATGCCATGCATATCAAGTTCGGCAGTGACACTAAAATAACCTCGCCGTAATTTTACAAAAACACTACGTTGCACCCCGGAACGTACAAATAACAACTCTTCCCCAGTTTCTAGCTCCGCTGAATCATAAAGACCTGAAAGCATGTCTTCACATACTGATGCTTCATCTAAATGGCGTTGTTTTGGAAATGCATCGGGGCGTGGTTTTGCGAGTAGCACTTTATCACATTTGAGCGGTTTTACTCCGATCATGGCTTCTTTAAATAAAGCACTATCGTCAGTTTTGCCTTTGTTCATCTTCCTTTCCTGGTTCCTCTATATAGCTCTCCAGATCAATATTTTTTTTCCTCATCCAAATTTTAATTTGGGCGCTTCAAACTAAAGTCTGGACTCCTTTGGAAAAGCTATAGATGATGTTTTAAAGAACCCTTAATATGGTTGATGTGGTTTACCAGGATATTTTTCTTCCAACTGACGAAGCATTTTACGACATTCTTTGTTCAGCGCTTTTTGCTCCGCTTTCCAGCGTTTACAATCGCTAGGATTGTCAGTACACCATTGCGCTTGTGCTTCTTTCAATTGTTGTCTAGCCCTTCTTCTTTCTTCCTTTTTATTTTCCCGATTTTGCTGCTTTAACGCTTTGCACTGAGCCGGGTTAGCTTGACATTGCTTTTTTAAAGCCTGTCTTTCCTCACGTTCTTGTTTCAACCTAGCGCGGCGTTCTTTACACCATACGGGATCATTTGCACAGCGTTGACGAAGTGCTTCACGTTTAGCGGCGCGTTCTTGACATACTTCCAGGCTATCTATGCAGTTAGGATCAATCATAGGCTCTTTTGCTGAGTGAGATGATTGAGCAAAAGTAGATGGTACCAATCCAAATAAGATGAGTAGTAAAAGCATGTTTGTCATTTTCATATTAGTCTCCTTTATTAAAAGTTATCGTTTGTTCATCTAGTAAAACACTTTGTCCTTGTAATTGTAACCTGCCTTGTGCAAACCAGTGTATAGCTTGTGGATAAATACGATGTTCCACTTGTAATACTCGCGCAGCTAAACTCTCTTCATCATCATCAGGCAAAACCGGCACACGCGCCTGGGTTATCACTGGTCCCGCATCTAAATCCTCTGTTACAAAATGCACACTGGCTCCATGTTCCTTAATACCTGATTCTAATACTCGTTGATGCGTTTGTAAACCCCTAAATGCCGGTAGCAAAGATGGGTGAATATTTAACAAGCGACCCTGGTAATGGGCTACAAAGCCTGGACTCAGTATCCGCATAAAACCGGCTAAAATCAGTAATTTAGGTTGATAAAAATCTATGCGAGTTTGTAAGGCGGTATCAAAATCTATACGTGTTTTAAATCGCGTATGAGCCATAATTTCCGTAGGGATACCTGCCTGTTTTGCATAGAGTAAGCCTTTAGCTTGTTGGCGATTACTGATAACAGCTCGTATGTCAACCAGGGGATCGGCTGCATCAATAATAGCTTTTAAATTGCTGCCGCGCCCGGAAATGAGGACAACTAATGGTAATTTTTCCATGTTCAGTTATTTTTTTAATGATTAATTCTACTTTGTCATATTTAAGAAAATCAGTTACCACAGGTGGAACCTGTGGTAACTCACGCAACAAATCGGGAAATTATTTTATTTTCGAGGTTTTAGTTTTTTGAAAAAAAACTAAAACCTCGAAACCATTCCTAACCATTAACCATTAATTAACTTTCTTTTCAATTTGTCCAATTAACCACGCCGTTTCTCCCATTTCATCTAGGTATGTCAAAGCCTGATCAAGATAATTTTGAGCGACAGAAATAACCATACCAATACCGCAATTGAATGTTCGATACATTTCCTGATCTTTGATATTACCCTGTTTTTGCAACCAGTTGAAAATGGGGGGACGTAACCAACTATGGGTATTGATATTGGCACGTAAGCCAGCAGGTAATATACGTGGTATATTTTCTAATAATCCTCCCCCGGTAATATGTGCTAATCCATGTACCGGTATTTTTTGGATTAATTGCAATAAGGGCTTAACATAAATGCGAGTGGGTTCTAATAATACCTCACCTAAACGCTGCCCTTCAAAATCTATATCTAAGTATAAACGAAGCTGTTCAGTTTCCCCCTTTGAAAAAGAAACTTGCATTCCTTTTTCAAAAGGGATGCTTATGGGAGTTTTTAAAATCTGACGAATCAATGAATAACCATTAGAATGAGGACCACTGGAAGCTAGCCCAATTAAAGCATCACCTGCTCGTATTTGACTACCATCAATAATTGCACTTTTTTCGACGATACCGACGCAAAAACCAGCCAAATCATATTCATCTTGATGGTACATGCCTGGCATTTCAGCCGTTTCGCCACCCACTAAGGCTGCACCCGCTAACTCACAACCTTTGCTAATACCTTCAATCACTTGTGTTGCAATATCTACATCAAGCTGTTCAGTAGCATAGTAGTCTAAAAAAAATAGCGGCTCTGCCCCTGAAGTGACAATGTCATTAACACACATAGCGACTAAATCAATTCCAATACTATCATGTTTTCCCATAGCCAGGGCAAGCTTTAATTTAGTGCCTACACCATCAGTGCCGGAAACTAATACCGGATTTTTATAACGTGCTAAGGGAATTTCAAATAAAGCACCAAAGTTACCAAAGCTGCCCAACATTTCAGGGCGATGAGTACGGGCAACAATAGGTTTAATGCGTTCAACTAAAAGATGACCGCTATCTATGTTGACACCCGCATTCTGGTAACTTAAGGAGGCTGATGCTGGTTTTTTTATCATTTTATTTTTCAGTCATAATTCTAAAGGTGCATTTCAGTTTTATCGCTATCTAATCTCGCCGCAAACGATCTGACACCGCAATCGGTGTTGGATAGGTTTGCACAATAATATAAGAAGATACTACAAAAGTCATAATGGTTGCGGCTTGAATCAAAGAAGAGGCTTTGTGACTGATAATGCCTGTATGTAAGGCGATGATAGCAATCAATAACGAAAATTCACTGATTTGCCCTAGTCGAAAACCTATTTCTAAAGATAGACTCGCTTTTTCATTAAGTTTTACCATTAAATATTTGAAGACAAAAGGTTTTATTAGTAAGATTGAGCCTGCCAATATGAGTGATGGAACTAATACTGTATATAAAATGCCTAAATCAAGATTGGCTCCTAAAGTAAAGAAGAAGATGACTAGAAAGAAATCACGCACGGGTTTTAAACTTTCTGCAATAAAAGGTGCAATTGGATTACTTGCTAACACCACTCCTCCAATAAAGGCACCTATTTCATGCGATAAGCTAAACAATTTGGCTAATTCTGCCATTCCCAGGCACCAGCCTATGGTGAGCAAAAAAATATATTCTTGAATTTTGTCAAAGCGGGTAATTAATTTAACCAACACAAATCGTTCAAATAAGAGTGCAAAGCCAATCATCGACGGTAATCCTAAAATTAATAGCCCAATATCAGCTAATGATGCACCACCCTCTTTTCCCCAACCCTGTAAAATTAATAGCACCACAATGGCGATTAAGTCTTGCAATAATAAAATACTAACCATCACTTCGCCTGCATGTTTATGATGCAATACGGTGGTGGGTAATAATTTTAAACCAATAATCGTACTGGAAAATATCATTGAAACCCCAATGACAAAACTTTCCAAAAAGTTAAATCCAAAGGCTTGAGCAATACTAAATCCCAATAGGGTAAATATCAGTGAACTGACTAGGGTAACCACTGTGGTTTTTCGCATCGTGTGAAGTAAATCTTGTGGTTGTAAGTTCAAACCGAGTAAAAATAATAAAAAAATAATGCCTATTTGAGCAATGTCATTGATGACTTCAGTATTTTCAATAATCGCAAACCCAGAGGGTCCCAGCAAAATTCCCCAAACAATATAACCTACTAACAGGGCTTGACGTGCATAGAGCGCAAAAGTGGCTAGTATGGCGGAGCCTGTAAAAATAACGAAAATATGAAAGATGATAGGATCATTGTGCATTTTAAATGACTTAATAAGTTGTTTTAAAAATAATTATTGGGCGAAGATACAAAGGGCGAAGACACACAGAGTGTGAATTTAAAGGGAAATTCCTATATTGCGAATGTTTGCCCTGAAAAAAATAATTATCTGAAACATTATAGATTGGAAATAATTCACGAAACTTCTTAATCTTAATCCTAATTGATTATTTCATAAGCGTTAAATATTATTATTGATTAAGATTTACAATCATTTTCAATCCGCTTTGAACGGGGAAATTCGTGGTGGTAGGAAAGGAACAATAGGGAATAACGCAAAACAGGATCCAAAATCTTATGAATTTGAACCCTGTTGATAACAAGTGTGGAAGTTAGCAAGTCAAGCCTTGCATACACTGCTATAGATGTTCAGATAAATAATTTCACAAAGGGCAACCATAAAGGATTGCCCCTACCTGCGAATATGTTATCTGTAGGGGCAATCCCACGCGCAAGCCCTGTGAAATGATTTATCTAAAAAACGATAGATATGCTTTTTATCCCCCACCACCCATATTGAAATCACGTCTGGCAGCGGCTATGGTGATATTAAACCCAGCGACTACGTCAAGCAAAGACATCAAGGTAATAATCAAAAAAGTTGATGTGCCCGTCGGTTGGTAGAGGAGAAATAACATTAAACACGTAATAAACACCACCATTGACAACCCGTGTTCAACAATAGTCATTGTTCCTGTTTTGGTTGATTTGATGATTTCAAAATATAGAGCCACTACTCCAAGCATGATAAATATACCACTCCAGGAAGGGTTCCACTCTGAACCGGAGGGTAGAGATATAGTAAATAGCGCTTCAGCTCCTAATTCAAAGTTCACGCCAAACAACAAAGCCATCACTAAATAAAGTACCAGTACCACTGAAAACAATGGAACGACCGAAATAACCTTTATAAAATTCATTAACTATACTCCTAAAAACATTGAACAGGATTACACAGATTGTTAGGATAAACAGAATTATTTTTGGAAATAGCTGAAAATAATCTTGTTGATCTTTGATAAATATGTTATTGCAGTTTTAATTCACATCAACATCCTAAATAGTTTACACTATTTTTAAATTTTATTTCAATCTGAAATAGATGTTCAGAAAAATAAATTTTTATAAACCCCGTTTTTTCAAGACACGCAGGTAATTATCTGTGAAATTATTTATCTGATAAAACTATAGTTAACAAAACATAAAATAATAAATTCACAATTCACAATCCACAAAACCATAAAATCTTATGAACCATCAGCCTCCTATTGTATTAGTATTTGCGGGGAATGATCCTTCAGGTGGGGCTGGATTATGTGCTGATATTCAAGCACTCGCCAGTCTAGGTTGCCATGCGGCTCCCGTTGTCACTAGTATTACGGTGCAAGATACGAGCAAAATATTTGAAAATATTCCGTTATCCGGGGAAAAGGTATTCGCACAAGCAGAAGCGGTATTAAATGATATGCCGATAACAGCGTGTAAAATAGGTTTGCTGGCTAATATAGACATTGTTGAGGCAGTAGAACAGGTGCTACTTAAATATCCCCATTTACCGGTTATACTTGATCCGATATTAATGGCTGGCAGTGGTCAATCATTAACACAGGATAATGTAGGTAAGTCGATTATAAAAAAATTATTACCTTTAACTCAGATCTTGACACCGAATAGTCTTGAAGCTCGTACATTAACCAATACCAGCGGAGCACTTAATGTGGCAGCTGCCAAATTGATGGACTATGGTTGTCAATATGTTTGTATCACCGGTACCCATGAAGATATGCCTACAGTCGAAAATATTTTATATGGCTCCGGGAAACGGCTTCAATCCTGGATTTTTCCCCGTTTAGCAAAGAGTTATCATGGTTCAGGTTGCACCTTTGCTGCCAGTTTAGCCGGACTTTTAGCACAAGGTAAAGATATGTTAACAGCCGTATATAAAGCTCAACAGTACACATGGGACGCGTTACAAAAAGGCTATCAACCAGGACATGGGCAAGCTTTACCGAATCGCTTATACAGATTTTAAGAAGTGTAAGAAATACTATTTTTAAAAAAAAGAGTATTTCTATAAATAAAATTAAAAGAGGACTAATTATAATGGGTAAAATGACAGGGTTCATGGAAATATCACGTCAAGATCGGACCTACGCGCCAGTAGCGGCTCGCATTCAGCATTATCAAGAATTTGTGATTCCATTGATGGCTTCAGAACTGACTCAACAGGGGGCACGTTGTATGGATTGTGGTATCCCTTATTGTCACAATGGTTGTCCGATTCATAATATTATTCCAGAGTGGAATGATTTGGTTTATCAGGGTAGATGGCGTGAAGCCTTGGAGATTTTACATAGTACCAATAATTTTCCTGAATTTACAGGTAGAATTTGTCCCGCAACCTGCGAAGCTGCTTGTACGCTTAATTTAGATGATCAACCAGTCACGATTAAAAGTATTGAATGTGCCATTATCGAAAAAGCATGGGAAGAAGGTTGGATTGAACCAGAAATTTCTCCCCATCGCACTGGCAAACGAGTAGCAGTTGTGGGTTCTGGACCCGCAGGATTGGCTTGCGCCCAACAATTAGCCAGGGCTGGACATGAGGTTATTGTCTATGAAAAAAATGATCGCATTGGTGGTTTACTACGTTACGGTATCCCCAATTTTAAAATGGATAAAAGCATCATTGACCGTCGTCTGGCACAGTTACAAGCTGAGGGTGTCACATTTCGTACCTGTGTTCACGTTGGTATCAATAAGCCAGCCAAAAAATTGCTGGAAAAATTTGAAGCGGTCGTTTTAGCAGGCGGTTCTGAAAAATCTCGTGATTTAGCTATACCTGGTCGTGAATTAAAAGGTATCCATTTCGCAATGGAATTTTTACCTCAACAAACACGGCGCGTCCTGGGCGATGAGGTGCCAGAAGAGGTGAGTATCAGTGCTAAAGATAAGCATGTTGTGGTTATCGGTGGGGGTGATACCGGTTCTGATTGTATTGGTACTTCCATTCGTCAAGGTGCTGCTTCTGTGGTTCAGCTTGAAATTTTACCTAAACCGCCCGAAAAGGAAAATAAACAACTTAATTGGCCCAACTGGCCTAATAAATTGCGAACGACTTCTTCTCACGAAGAAGGCTGTCAACGAGAATGGAGTGTATCAACTCAATGCTTTGAGGGCCATAATGGTCAGATTAAGAAAATCAAAGTGGTACGCGTTGATTGGCAAAAAGATGAACAGGGGCGTTGGCAAATGTTAGAAGTACCAGGTAGCGAATTTGAACTGAAAGCAGATTTAGTTTTATTAGCTATGGGCTTTGTACATCCAGTCCATGAGGGTTTATTGGAAGAATTAGGAGTTGTCCTGGATGAACGGGGCAATGTTCAGGCGAACACTAATAACTATAAAACTTCTATCGACAAAGTGTTTGCTGCCGGTGATATGCGCCGAGGGCAATCACTGGTGGTTTGGGCAATCCGTGAAGGACGGCAAGCGGCGAGGGCAGTGGATGAATATTTAATGGGCTTTTCTGAGTTGCCAAGATAGTTAAGATTGTTGGGATTAAGGGGGCAACCATAAAGGATTGCCCCACATTGAATCTGATCGACAACTTATCCTACGCTTCCAATCCAACGAGTTGAAGCTCTTCACGGATGACGCGACGTAGAGTGTTTTCCCTAATATATGGAGCTAACAACAGTGTCTTCCAATACTTCCTGATCGTATTGAATATATTCACGCAATGCCCGGTTGATGATTGTTTGATAATTGCCACCGCCTACCCTATTCACTTTATCCCTTAACAAGTCCAATATATCTGTGTCAATACGGATAGTAATACGGGTTTGATTAGGTTCCGGCGGAACAATGGCACCACGCTTGGCTTGGCTCATGTCATATTCGTCTTTCATTTCAAAATTATTCATAAGTTTTTTTCTCCTTCTTAGTTGCTCGCCTTGCTGAAATGATGCGAATAGTTCCATAGCGATAAGTGTAGGCGACGGTCAAAATACGTTCCATAAAATCCATACCAGTCACAACAAAACGTTGTTCTCCAAAGGTGTCAATATCTTCTCGACTCAATGCCATTTCATCTTCAAACACAGCAACGGCATCAGAAAACAGTATACCGTGTTTACGCCGGTTGGAAGCTGCCTTATTTTCATCCCACTCATAATTCATATCAATTAAACCCATTCTAATTGGTGCGTCATAAACAAGGTGTCGGATAGGGTATTGCAAACACTGTTAGGTTCACTTATTATCATACTATTATATTAGTTATCTTTAGGAGTCCTTCGCAACCGCTTTGGATTCTAAATAATCAAAAAAAAACCAGGAGTGAATATGTCCCAAAATGTTGATGTAGCCATTATCGGTGCAGGTACAGCCGGTTTAACCGCATTCCGTCATGTGCGGAAAATGACATCTCAAGTAGTCGTTATTAATGCGAATCATTATGGTACCACTTGTGCCAGAGTGGGTTGTATGCCCTCTAAAGTCTTAATTGAAGTCGCTAAAACGTTTTCCAGAAAACAGCATTTTGCTGATTTTGGCATTGACGGCAGTGAACAATTGACTATTAATCGGACACAGGTGATGAAATATGTGCGCCGCTTACGTGATAGATTTGTAGGGCGTGTTATGCAAGGGGTGGATAAGATTGGTGATAAAAATATCAAGGGACATGCACGTTTTGTAGAACCCCAAGTGTTAGAAGTCAATGGTGAACGAATCCATGCTCATAAAATCATTATTGCCACCGGTTCACGCCCGATTGTACCCCCGGAGTGGCGCAACTTGGGTAATAAGTTGATAACGAGTGATGAATTGTTTGAATTAGAACAGTTACCTGATTCGATAGCCGTTATTGGATTAGGTGTGATTGGTAGTGAAATTGGACAAGCGTTAGCGCGTTTAGGTGTTAAAGTAGTAGGGATTGATTTGCTACCAACTGTAGGCGGTATTTCAGATCCGATAATTAATAAAGTAGCGATTGGAGGATTATCTAAGGATTTTGAAGTGTGGCTAGAAACAAAAGCCCAATTATCTGAAGCTCCTGAAGGGGGTATCAAAGTTGAAACCGATCATGGAAAATCAACAACCGTTGAAATGGTTTTAGCTTCACTAGGACGTCGCCCCAATTTCGATAATTTGGGGCTTGAAGAAGTGTTTAATTTAGATTTCTCCAATGGATTCAAAGACTTAGTGAATCCTAATACGATGCAATTAGGTGATTTTCCGGTGTTTGTCGCTGGCGATGTGAATTCAATCCGACCAATATTGCATGAAGCAGCAGATGATGGCACAATTGCAGGTATTAATGCGGTGCAAGATTCTGTAAAAGCTTTCAAACGCCGGGTGCCATTACGAATTGCTTTTACCGAGCCACAAATTGTCGTCGTGGGCGCTTCTTTTGCTGAGTTGCAAGGAGAAGATATTATTATTGGTGAACGAAACTTTGTGATGCAAGGGCGTACTAAAGTGATGGCTCGTTCTTATGGGCATTTACGAGTTTATGCTGATCGTCAATCGGGTTGTTTACTGGGTTCAGAAATGATGGTACCGGAGGGCGAATATTTGGGTCATTTTTTAGCCTTGGCGATTGAAAATAAGATGACAGTGCAAGATGTTTTAGTCACGCCGTTTTATCATCCGACTATTATGGAAGGGCTTGATGATGCGTTAAAAGCCATTGCAGCTCAACAAACAGGTGCTTTAAAAGAACCGGTGCTACGTAGTCATCATTAGAAATTACCAGACTATTTCTGGTTCCCACGCGCCTGCGCTCATCGTTATACATAAGTCTTTAAGTATTTGATTTAAATCGCTTTTTCTTCGTAGGGTGGGCAAGTGTTTTTTTGCCCACCGAAAAGATTGAGAGCAGTGAGGGTGGGCAACCAAAACACGTTGCCCACCCTACATTTTAACTTATGTATAACGATGAGCGCGCCTGCGTGGGAACGAGAGCAAAACCTTGAAAGTTTCAATACAAGTTTCCTAAAAAAGCAATTAACAAAGTCTCGTTACCCACCCTACATTCGCTTGAATAACTGTTTTGAACTTAACATGAACAAATCGCAACGTAAGACATTAGTTAAGATTTTTCAAGAACCGGTTGCAACGGATATTCGTTGGAACGAGATTGAAAATTTATTCGTGGCAACCGGTGCTAAAATCAGTGAGGGTAAAGGTTCAAGAATCAGGGTTAAATATATTGGTGTTCCTCCGGCAGTTTTTCATAGACCACATCCGAGACCAGAAACTGATAAAGGTGCCGTGAAAAGTGTCAGGCGACTTTTAATGGACGCGAATATTGTTCCATAATATAAGTAGTAACACTATATCACATTCATCGTATCATTTTTCGATTATTTTTGGTCAAAGGAGAAAATATTTATGTTTTATAAGGGTTATATTGGTCAAGTTGAGTTTGATGACGAAGCTGATATTTTTCACGGTGACGTTATTAACACGCGGGCGGTTATTACTTTTCAAGGAACAACCGTGCCAGAAATAAAAGCGGCTTTCAGAGATTCGGTTGAAGATTATCTCGCATTTTGCGCCGAACTTGGTGAAGAGCCTGAGAAACCTTTTTCGGGTGAATTAAATTTAAAACTACCACCACAAGTGCATAGAGATATAATACGGACTGCTAAACTTGAGAATAAACCACTTGATACTTGGATTCGTGAACATTTAACCAAAGCAAGTCAATTGATTTTATCTCAAAATGCAATTTGGTTATCTCATTGAATTAATTATCAAGCGGATAGGGAACAAAATTAAATTGTCTGTGAATTCGTAGAAATCCGATTTATCATCATAAAAAATACTATTTAAAAAATAGTATTTTTAACACTTATGAACTTTTTATGAATAAACAAAATGTTGTTGTACTCGGCGCATCTCCAAATTCAGAACGTTATTCAAATAAAGCCGTGCGTGAATTGACTAATCATGGTCATAACGTCTATCCGGTGCATCCCCTTTCGACTGAGATACATGAGCAAAAATGTTATAAGCATTTAGATGACATTTCTTGTCAAGTCGATACGTTGACTCTTTATGTAGGCAAAGCCAGGTCCACACAATTGATGGAGAATATTTTGGCTATGAAACCTGGGCGAATTATTATGAACCCTGGTGCTGAAAATGATTTATTAGAAAGCAAAGCCAGAGAACGTGATATTGAAGTGATTCTGGGCTGTACCCTTGTTATGCTTCGCACCCAGCAATTTTGAAAAAATTGTAGACAGACCTGACAGGTTTTAAAAACCTGTCAGGTCTAAAACCCAATAGAGGAGATTAAATAGCATAATGAATATTATCCCAAAAACAACATCAGTGCTGTTAGCAGCCATTGTATTATCATCCTGTGCTTCCAAGGCACCACCGCCGAAGCTCATTCCCCAAGCACCTCCTTCCCCTCAGGTAAAAGTTCCTGAGCCGCCCAAACCACAATACATTCAGCTTGCCCAACGTGATGCCAATATCATTGGGCAACGAATTTGGATGAATGAAGGTTCTGCGAAGATAGAAAACCTAACGGTTTGGAATAAAGGTGAGCAGTTTGCGTCCATGGGAATTGGTCATTTTATTTGGTACCCGCCTGGTGTTGAGGAACCTTATACGGAAACCTTTCCTGAGTTAATCGTTTTTTTGCAACAGCAAGGTGTTGAAACACCTCTTTGGTTGCAAACGACGTTTGATGCGCCTTGGCATTCGTATGAAGCCTTTAAACGCCTTGAGCAAAGCGCAGAAACGCAAGCATTACGCAGCCTGCTTGCAAATACCATTCCGCAGCAAGTGCAATTTATCATCAGACGCCTGGAGAAAGCTTTGCCAAAAATGCAAGCCAGTTTGCCTACTGAAGAACGGCGTATTCATCTGATTGAGCAATTTTATCGTGTAGTACAAGCACCCAATGGCATTTATGCTTTAGTCGATTACGTGAATTTTAAAGGCGAGGGAACAAGTCCAAAAGAACGCTATCGTGGACAAGGTTGGGGATTATTGCAAGTGCTTGAAAACATGTCAAGCCATTCGCCTAATGTCATGGTTGATTTTGCTAACTCGGCGGAATTTGTTTTGCGCCGTCGTGTTCAAAATTCTCCGCCAGCGCGTAATGAATCTCGTTGGTTTCCTGGTTGGAGAAATCGTATTAAGACTTATATCTGATTTTGACAATACGGTGGGGTACTGAAGGTTTCTATGATATTTTGAAGACCCGTCTTGAATTGGAAAACTTTACAGGTCAAACCAAAGAATCTATCTATCAAGACTTTTATGCAACCGTCTATCTAACCGGTATGGCAATGCCATTAAGTATCGGGATGGCGATAACGAATGTTCGCCCCTAAAGTCAATGAATACGTGGGGTCTTGTAGGGGCAGACCTGCGTGTCTGCACTTCCTACTGCTCTTCAAGCAATTGACTCATTAACTCAAGTGGACGACGTGCTACAAATTGACCATCATGAAAAAAGCTGATGAGTTTTAAAGATTCTCCCTTTAATGCTTTAGAGGCAACATTATCTGGACTGATTGTAAAACGCCCTAGTGTTTTGTCCGTGGGCCACTGAATATCGATATAAACCACATAAATCAATTCAGAACAGACAATTTTATCTGTGGTTTCCACATCAAAATTGAAATCATAAGCTTTGCCCACTTGACGTAATGCGAGAATAATGCGCTCTGCCAGTGCTTTTTTATCAAGCTTAGTATTACGCAATATCACGAGATCATCAATATTAAGAAAATGGGGGAGAGAACTCATTTGAACGCCAGCGCGAAGGGCTTCTACAACACCATGACCTTGTTTAATATCATCATGATATTGCTTGACAAGCGGCTCTTCCCAAATACCCAACTCTTTCAATTCTACTTCAGTACCAATCCAAATCGCAGCATGTCCCCAGTAACCAGGGATAAATTTATCAGTTAAACGAAAGGGCGTTTTTTCTAATAGAATGTCACCGGCTTGAAGTTGATTTGTTACTTGGTTTAACACATCAGTGCGATTGTAGAGTTTTCCTTTACGAAATTCGACCAGTCCAACGGTGTTGCCAAAAAATTGGCTAAATAAGTTTTCCCCTTCGGTAGCGAGCTCATGCAAGGTATCGTTAGTCATCGCCCCCATAAATTGCAATTTATTGCCGATGGCATATAAGGGTGAATACTCTTTAGTCATATTGTAAGAGGCACTTTGCTCTATCAACAATTTTAAATAGTTAAATCCAGGGTCTTTCTTAAAAACCGTTGATAATTTTGCATACCTCTCTTCATAAAAATTAAGGGCTTGTTTGACACGAATTCGTGTACTTGAAGAATGGTAAGCTTGAGTGATGTTAGCCAGTTCATTTTTCCCAATACCGTATCCGGCATCTCGCTCATTGAGAAAACGGCGTAACTTCTCATCTTCCTCAAAGACTGAAATGGCAAATAAATAGTTATCGTACAACATTAAGGCCGCAGACAATGAAAGCATAACACCTTTCAGTTGATTTTCAGGTGAAATGGCTTTAATACCCACTTGCTCAAAGGTGTCCGCAGATGCTTCCCGCCAACATTCATAAGATTCTGCAACCTCATAGAGATTCTGACGAAGTGCCAGGTAGGCAACTGTTCCTTGAGTCAGCGTATCTAAATCATAACCGGATAAGGGCTTATTTTGAGCGAGGTTATCCTTCAATCGTTTAGCCACTTCAATCATTTCAGTTCGGTAGCTTAAAGACTGCTCAACTAGTGACTGATAATCCAGAATTTCATCATCAAGAACTTGTGTCACGCTTTTAGCCGTTGTTTTGAGGGTGTGCTGCCAACAAGGCGCATTTAAATCGATCTTAGGTGCCTGATTATTAAGCAGAAGGGGTAATCTATAACACCCTACCAATAGTAAGGGTAAAATACAAATGATGAAAGAAAAATAATGGGTTGCTTTTTTAAAAACGTTATTAATAAACATATCAATGTGCCCTTGTGAGAATGTAAAAAAATTATAACTTTATTGGATTGAATTGCAAGATAACAGCAAACTTTTAAGCGATAACCCTAAATTATAATTTGCCGAGCCTTTGCTATCAGCATGACCGGCTAAAATAAAAACCGCTTCGGAGAGTTCCCCTTGAAACACTCTACCTAGTTTTCCCAAAAGCGTTTTAGCTCGCTGCTTCAGTTCCGAGGAATTATAGTCAAAATGGATTGGGATAGCTACTTTAGGATGTTTGTCAACTATGTCTATAATATCCCGATATAATTCATCCGGATTAGAGCAAAAATTAATTGGGGTCAGAGTAAAATTAATTCTGACTAATTAATTGGGGTCAAAGTAAAATTAATTCTAACTAAGCGAGTGTAGGGTGGGTTTCGTGATAGCGAACCCCACCATTCATTAGTGAACGTAGGGTGGCTAGCCAAACCAACTTTATCAGATGAATGGTGGATTTAGCGAGCGTAGAATGGGTAGAACGATAGCGATACGTAGTCAGCTTCGCGGCACCCACCTTTTGAATGACTTTATAAATGGTGGGTTGAACAGGTTAGTTTGTGTTGCATCCTTCTACCTAACAGCGGTGTGTGGAAACCCGAAAACCGCAATACGAAAACGCTTTTATAAACCCATTAAAATACGCAGTTTGTCTTCCACAACAGCTAATGTAGCTGCATCAACATGACCCAAACGTTTTAACAGTCTTTCTGTAGATACTGAACGCACGTCTTCACATTTGATAAAACTGATTTCCGTTAAACCACTTTCATAAGGCATGATTTTGACGTGTAAAGGTATCTTTTTATTTTTGGTTGTGATAGGTAGCATCACAACTAACCCCGCATATCCATGATTAAACACATTGACAGAAACAATCAGTGCGGGTCTAATTCCTGATTGCTCATGTCCTCGTGTCGGATTGAGATTGACAAGCCAGATTTCTCCTCTACTGGGTAATGACATTTTAATCATCCTCCAAATCATCAGGCAAAGTATTTTCCCAAGTTCTCCGCTCTTTGATTTCTTCGTTCCAAGCTTTGGAATTTTTTCTGAGTTTAGCGTAGGCTCTATTTGTTTGTGTTAATACAGACTGGCGGCGGTAATTTTCAATCGCTTTTTCTAACACTGTCTGTATGGAAGTTTTTTCTTGCTGTGATATTTCATGTAAAATGTTGCCAGCACTTTCGCCAATTGTAATACTATATGGCATAAAAAAGTCTCCTATATTTATTATCTCGTTCCGCGTGCGATAGCGAGCGTAGGGTCACTGCCATTAAGTTAAGGGCATTGGAACGTAGGGTGGCTAGCCAAACCCACTTTATTAGATGAATGGTGGATTTAGCGTAGTGATACCGACAAAAAATAATAACCAGTTTAGTTTGGGTATCATTAACTTCATAAACCAGTCGATGTTCACCGTCGATTCTTCTTGACCAATAATCCGACTTTAAAGCTTCAGGTTTTCCTAAACTTTCAACCTCACCGGATCAACAAAATCGCTATCAAATATATAATCAATAGTATATTGAGATACAGGAAGATTATCGGTAGCCTTAGCAACTTTAAAAAAGTCTTTATCGTGTACGATAACACCCCTATTTGTGAAAGCAATCCACTCGGATTTGTATTTTCTTAATTGACTTTGGTTGAAATGATACCAGTCATTAGGCGTTTTGTATTGTTTTTCCATAATCGAGCCAAAAAAGCTATGTTTAGACAGAATTCATCCATTGTTTACCATTCAGAACGATTTTCACAAAAGTATCCATACACTGTTTTCCGTTAAAAAAAATGAATTTCGGTATATTCTAATTAGCAATAAATTTTCATTAAAAAAATTATACCATAAAGACCTGAAGAACGGCTACATTTATTTGACAACAATAAGCGTTTGTAAAGTGTTGCCATTTTTATCGGTTGTGCTAAGTGTCGTATTCCCTGGTTTAAGGGCAATCAAATAACAACTAACTCCGTTACCACTACTAGAAGTAGCGGTGTCACTTTGCACAATCTCAATAGGATTGACAGTACAGCTTGAAAGTATTGCATCGAAAGTCATTTCAGAGTCCACAATCAACTCCAATTCTTCACCCACTAACATGGTTAGGCTATCTGAGGGAGTAGACAATATTGAGGGATTTATGTTATTTGTCAACTCAGTACTCGCTAACGCCAGTTTTGATTGTTGAGTAAACAGCAGATTGCTTAAATCAGCCCCAGCCTGATTATAGATCGCATAAAAATGATAGGAACCACCGGCACCGGGGGGAACATCAAAGTATAAGAGATGATGCCTCATTTCTGTCGTGGCTAACTGGCTACTGATGATATCACGCCTATAAGGTTGGGGAGTGAAACTGAACGGTTGAAGTGGCAATTCTGTCATATAGTGAAAAGTTTTTTCTGGATATTCAACTGCAAACCATAAATCGACTCGCGAAGTACGGGGGGCAATGTTTAGATGTTCTACTAAATCTAAAGTCAATAATTCGCCCACATCATAAGAAGCTTTAAGCCCCACAAATTCTAATTCAGTCGTTTGACTGGATGTCAAAAGGATAAAATTGGCAGTCACTATTTGAGCTTCTGTGAAAGGCACGATACAAGCTGTAGCAGTACCAGAGCAGGCACCGCTCCAACCTGCAAAAGCTGAATCGGCTGCGGGAATGGCATTTAAAGTGACTTCCGTATTTTCCGGATAAAATTCACGACAATCACTTCCACAATCAATACCTTCACCTCTAACTGTGCCAAAACCCGTTCCTTCTGTATTAACGGTAAGTGTCAATTGATTAACGCTTGCTTCCAAGTTAAAAATGGCGGTGACATTTTGGGCTTGAGTCATAGTGATTTGACAAGATGTTTCTGTGCCAGAGCAAGCCCCTGTCCAACCGATAAAAAGAGAGCCACTGGCAGGAATGGCATTTAAGGTAATTGTAGCATCTTCCTGATATTGCTCTGTGCAATGACTTCCACAATCAATGCTATCACCGCTAATCGTCCCGATGCCATTGCCCTCTTTGCTCACCGTTAATGGATAACTAGGAATCAACTCAAAAGTAGCTATCACGTCCTGATCTGCCGTCATAGAAATAACGCAAGAACCGCTCCCTGAACAGATACCTTCCCAACCGGTAAAAGTAGAATCCGTCGCAGGAGTCGCTGTTACGGTGACATCAGTATTTTCAATGTATTCTTCAGTGCAATCGCTACCACAATCAATGCCATCAGCATTCACTATACCAGAGCCTGTTCCCTCTTTATTCACGTTCAATGTGTAATCAACAATCGCTACCAAATCAAAAGTGGCTGTTACGTTTTGAGTTTGATTCATCAAAACGCTGCAAGTGGTTGCAGTGAGGGCGCAAGCTTCTGTCCAACCTATAAAAGAGGAGTCGGGATCAGCTAGGGCATCTAAAGTGATTTCTTGATTTTCATCATATTGCTCGCTGCAATCGCTACCACAATTAATGTTTTCTCCCGTTACCAAACCACTACCAGTGCCCTCAAGACTAATCGTGAGTGCATATTGGATGCAAGGCGGATATTCATCATCTTCAGTACATAAGGGATAACGATTAACTATGGATTCAAAGCCCGTATAGTCGTTATTTTCATCTCGACAAAGTTCATTACCACTGAAACCGAAGCTGGGCGACGTTGCTTTAAGTTGATTTAAACTTGGGATAGGACCACTCAACTGATTTTGACTTATATCAAGTTGTTTTAAATGGCTCAAGGAATTCAATTCTGGAATTTGTCCACACAATTGGTTATGGTAAAACGAAGCCGTTTCTAACTGGGTAAGGCTGTTTAATGCCGGAAGTGGACCACTGAATTGATTATTCCGAAGAGCAAGCACTTTTAACTGTGTAAGGGAACTGAAATCGGGCAGGGAACCACTGAGCCTATTCTCAGAGAGATTCAGTTCCTCTAAATGAGTTAGCGCACTTAAATCAGGCAGCGAGCCTTTCAGCCGATTTTGATTAAGATTCAGTGCCACAACGTTTCCATCATCGCTACATTCGACTAAAGCAAAATCACATGGTTCATTGGCGGAATTCCAACCATCCTGATTTTTCCATCCAGGACCTCCTGTGCTGTGATACAATGCTAATAAAGTTTCACATTGCTCTAGCGATGAAACATCTTGACAATCGGTTTCTGCTAGTGCGACTGCTATAATACCCACACTGAAAGCGATTCCTATCAGCAACCGGTAGTGTGTTAAAAAAAGTGCCCTTAAAATGGGCTGATAAAATGTCATGACAGATTACCCTCTTAAGTTATGTCGATATTTTATTTTTTGGTCAAACTTAATTTTATAACTATTAAGAAATCCGATTTTTTCAAAAAATCGGATTTCTGAGTGACGAAAATGAATAATGGGATAGGTTCATTAAATAGCTGACAAATTTTTAAAAATGAGAATTAAATAATATCAAAAATTAAACCTATCAAGTTTGGCTTGAAAGTTTCGGAAATTATTAAAGCCTCATGCCTAAACCGGAAAAATTATTTATCCGGTAAAGGGATGGTTTTAATAATTTGTTCTTTAACGGCAGGTTGTTTAGGTACGTTATTTTCGACTTTTTCTTCGACTTTGGGTATTAATTTTAACAATTTGGGTACCACAAAATAACCTGCTATCGCCAATGACAAAATTAACAAAAACCATAAACGGATTTTACTCCGTCGCCGTGTTGTTACAAAACGTGAACTGTGAATTTCAAAATCAAAAGAACTTTTCATTAAGTGCCTCGCTTATAAAAACTTAATCTCAATAATTTTATAACTTATTGATTTTTAATCATTTTTTACATAATTTTCTATATAAGTATATGAAATATATCAAATTATACCAATCTATTTTCATTTTTACAACTATAGAAGTTCAGAAAAATAACTTCATACGCACGAAGGCAACCCAATGCCATTAAGTATCGGGCAGACACGCAGGTCTGCCCCTACAAAATTTCGCGTATTCAGGGACTATAGGGGCGAACATTCGTTATCGCCCGCAGCGATACTTAATGGCATTGGACCTACGAGTATGCCCTTGTGAAACAAAACATCTATAGACTAAATAACCGATCTTCATCTGGCAATTGTGTAAACCAAAGTAATGCCCATTCATAAGCCTTTAACTGGCTGCGATTGAGCATACCCGTCCGTAAATCTGTCACAACATTGGTGTTATCACCCTTTTTGGGAAGCGCGTAGCTGCGAATAATCTGTAACGTATTGCTAGTAGCGAGGGTCTCTATGGGAGCCAGGCTGACTTGGATAGGTAGCGCGTTTTCATTGGATGGGTGAAATAAGTGAATACCCGGTTCACCTGATAATAAGGTTTGTAAACGGGGACCTTTAATTTGTAATTCACGACTACCAGACAATGAGGGTGACAGGCGTGTGGTTTCTACCCCAATATAAGCGAGGGCTTTTTCGTATGCGGTTAATAAGTAATCTAATTCATGGGCACCGCTACCGTGGACTCGTGAAAGTAACGTTAATGTTAGTACTTCTTGCTGGTTTGATTCAAATCCCTGACAGAAAAAGCCTAGAATTGTCGAATTCATTAACAAATTCAACCAGTTAGCTTGTGATTCTAGAATCAATTTTGGAGCCATGATATACATTTCTTCTAAGTAATCACGAATATCTTGATGGGCATAAAAATCAGCACTGTTAATACATTGTCCATTGGTCCAACTGAATTGAAAATGTGCAGGTTTTCCGGAGAAGGTAAAACGGGTTTCTATCGGATCACGCGCCGTTTCCATTGCCCAAAGCATTTCGTCTAATTGTTCTTTGATTTCAAATACGGACTCCTGCATTGTTAACAGTAAGCGCACTTCGTCAGTGGCATCGCTCAATTCAACGTTAATTGCTTTTCGTAAAATATAAAGTCGTTCTCTTAAATGAGAAACCCATTCAAGTAAATGGCTTACGTTTTCTAATGAGGATTCTTGAGCACTGAAAACTTGGGTTGCTTTGGGTGCCGGCTGTAGGGCAGTGATACGGGGTTGTAAATGCTCGTTGTTCCAATCAATATCTAAGATAATGGGCTGAGTTGCAGTTAAGTTGACTAATTGGGTTGCCGCTAATGCGGTTAAGTCACGTTCAATCGCCCGTTTGAGGGCGCGTCCGCCTAATATCGTATCAAAGCCACGTTGTGCGACTGAAACCAATGCCGCTTCTGATATATTCAAAATAGTCGTGCGTCGTACAAAACCGTCTCGATGTAATAAATCGCCTAGTTGCAAGCGGGTAATAGCAATAGCATCGTGTAATTCTAAAGATTTAAATACGACTATGCGATCAATCCGATTCAATAACTCAGGACGAAAAAAGTCTTCGACCGCAGCTTGATAGCTACTAGCTTGATTTTGTCGGTCCCGTTCTGCAAAGCCCAAACGGCGATTAACTTGTTCTGCGCCTAAGTTAGAAGTTAAAATAATAATGGTATTAGTAAAATCAGTGGTGCGCCCCAAAGCGTCAGTCAGTCGCCCTTCTCCCAAAACTTGCAGGAGTAGATCATGGATAGTCGAATGAGCCTTTTCGATCTCATCTAATAGCAATATACAAAAAGGTTGATGACGAACTTGTGTCGTCAACAAACCATCCGGTCGTCCCCAAGTGCCAATCAATCGTCCCACATCGGCTTCGGTAACAAATTCATTCATATCTAACCGTACCAGTTGCGATTCATCAGTGAATAAATAACGAGTTAATACCTTAGCAGCCTGAGTTTTACCGACTCCCGTTGGACCAATGAAAAGTAACGTTGCCATCGGTTTTTTAGGATCAACCAGTCCCGCCTTGACCGTTTGTACCACTTCGACCAAGCATTTAACGGCTTCAGCTTGTCCAATGAGTTGAGCTTCAAGGTTTTGTCGAACAGAATCAAAGCGTAATATTTTTTGACGATCCAGTAAATCGCTCTTCATACGACTGATTTCGTTAATCGCTATTTCAACTTGCGCAACACCCACTTTGCCATGACGATGTTTAGCAGCCAGCCGTTCAAGAAAACTGACTACATTGCCAGGCATGGCAGTGCTTCGTAGCAAAGAATGGATTAAAGCAAATATACGCTCTATGGCATCATTCTCAATTTCGCATTCATGTTCTTGTTCTAAACGGGCTCGTTCTAATAATGCAATTCTAGCGGTATCAGCTACACTTGGCTCGTTAAGGCGAAAAACTTGACATAAATCGGCAAAACGACGATCAGTTTCCATCACGACATTCCACTCTTCCGGGCTGGCTTCAGCAATTAACGTCAGGGACCGTTCTTCCAAATAAGGTTTGAGTACATCACTGAGCGTCAGCGAATTTTGGGCACTTTTACCAATCCTGAACAGGGCAACTAGGTTGTCAATAAATAAACGTGGACGCAGGTTGGGTGGTGTTTTTCGTGGACGTTGAATGACATATTCTAAAATCGACTCAAAACGTCGCTGCCACATACCTACAATGCTCATGCCAGCTATCACACGATTAGGATCAATATGCCATAAGGCAGCAACTTGAGATTTAGATTGACTTTCCTGTTCTTGAATATAGCGGTAAAAGGTTTCATGTAGCAAAGTTGTGCGTCCACAGCCGGGTCGTCCTACAATCACCACCGCCGTCATGGTTGAACCAAAAATGAGATCGCCAAGTCTATTTACAAAGTTGTCACGCAGTGAAGCGCGTTGCAAACGGCTGGGATAATGATCGCGCAAATTAGAACCTACCCGCGCAATTTCGGCTGCACCTGAAAATTGTTGTTGTTGATCCGTTAAAGAAGCAAACCATCCCTCCATATTTTTTTCAAAGGGAAATTTAGCGCGTTTTACATGAATTTGCACAGAAATTGTTGTGACAAATTCTCCACCGTTGGCATAATAATTATTGGGAGAAAATTCACTGGGTTCTTCTTTGCGCTGTTCCTGTAATTGATCATGTACAATGCTTGTCAATTGTTCATTGAAATTGCCATGTTCAAAAACGTTTTCACTCACAATTGCAAAAACATTGTCAAATTTCGGCAAGCATAAAATATGATGACCTTTTATGAAAAAACGTACCACAGCAAAATCACCAAAAACCATATAAGGTCCAAGGGAAAAGCACAGTTTTTGCAATTCAAATTTGAAATTAGGATTAAAGGCAAACCATAATAACTCATCAATGCTTTCACGTTCCGTTTCAAAGGCACGAAAATGTCTGCGCACATCTCTAGTGAGTAAATCGACCGCATCACGAAAACGTTTAGCTGTGCGGCTTGGACTGTTTAAAAATAAAGGGCGTAGGTGATAACCTTCTTTTGAAGGAGTAACGAGAACGGGAAATTCTAAAGGAACTGTTGGCATGAAAGTGGGTTGATGATGTGTGAATAGTACAACGGCTGGAGTCCAAAGCTTCAGCTTTGAACTCCATGATTTAAATTGAGGCTCCGTTTATCTTTTTAAAGTTCGCGCTAATGCTTGTGCGCGATTTCGTGCTTCACGGGCGCAATTAAAATTATTCATACCTTCACATGCTAAGGTAATGACTACCCAATTTCTTATTCGTAGTCTTTTATATTTTTCACGAGTCCCTGCCAGCGCATTAGATTTTTGAGCTAAATTGGCAGCCCGTTTCCAGTCTTCTTGAGCTAAACGTACTCCGGCTAAGTTATGCCAGAGAATAGGGTTACGTGGATCAATTCTTATGGCACGTTCAAGTGAAGCGGCGGCTTGTTCAAATTGCTTTGCTTCATAGTAAGTTTTTGCGTCACCGAGTAAAGATTTGACTGCTGATGAAGAATCCGTTTTTATATAGGGAGTTGCTATGCTATTTTCAACGGATAGTATAGTTAATAGTGTGATGAATAAGCAGTTGAGTAGGTACTTTTGCCAGTGATGGGTATTGATTTTATTCATTTTGCTATCTCCAAGTGAATAGTGAATAGTTAATGATTAACGATTTAACGATTAACGTGGATAGTTCACCATTAACAATATACTGCTAACGGTTGAGTTTTAGACCTGACAGGTTTAAGAAACCTGTCAGTCCAGCCATTTTTCTGATATACGTTCCGTTTTTAGCCGTTCAAAATATAACCATTAACCATGAAGCATTATTCAAAGCTAAATAGATTAGCATTATTACCAGCTAATGCTTGGCTAGTTTGGTGTTGACCAGCAATATAGGGTACACGCGATCCTTTAACTGAACGCCATTGTACCCCACTGGGAGTCATTGGGGTTATTGATTCTGGACGGACAGCTTTTATAAAACGACTCCAAATGAACATTGCCCCTGAACCTCCACTTAGCCCCATGGGTTTATTGTCATCGCGTCCTACCCAAGTCACTGTTGATAACTCACTGCCAAAACCAGCAAACCAGCTATCTCGTAAATCATTACTGGTACCTGTTTTGCCAGCTAAAACCATACTTGATGGTAATGTCTTGCCAATTTTGCGCCCTGTACCCTTCCGTATCACTTTTTGTAAAGCATAATTCAGTAAAAAGACCGGTGCTGCATCAAAGCGTTGCTCTACTGAAATACCATAGTGTTTTAAGGGTTTGCCTTCATGATCTAAAACAGCACGGATTGCGCGTACAGGGACACGAAAGCCACCACTGGCAATGGTTTGATACATTTGAGCGACTTCTATCGGCGCCAAAGAAATACTGCCAAGTAGTACAGAAGGAAACATTTTAAACTCCCGCTCAATCCCTAAACGTTTTAGAGTTTCTTTAATATGGCTCAGTCCGAGTTTCATGCCTAAGCGTACCGTCGCCAAATTGTAAGAATTGGCTAAAGCACGCCACAAGGGAACACGACCATGTGAGCGATAATCATAATTTTGTGGTTTCCAAACTTCACCAGTGACATGATCGGTCCACCGATAGGGACTATCATCAATCAGACTAGTCAAACTATAACGACTATTTTTTTCTAAAGCCGCTAAATACACTGCCACTTTAACCAAAGAACCAATTTGGCGTACCGCATTGAGAGGGCGATTAAAACCCGCATAGTGTGGTTTTTTACCGTTGATCAACGCTAATACTTCACCACTTTCGCTATTCGTGACAACCATAGCCCCTTCTAAATTACGTGCTTTACGTTTTTGTTTTTGTAGCTTTTTTAAACCGTTAATCATCGCATGTTCCCCGGTTTTCTGAAGATAGGGATTAAGGGTGGTAAAAATTTGTAATCCTTCTGAACGCAAATCTTCTTCACGATAATCTTGATGTAATTGGCGACGCACGAGTCCTATAAAAGCAGGGTATGGAAATTCACTTTCACTACCTTTACTACCCTTTTTTGTGATACCCAAAGGGGTTTTTTTAGCCTTTTCGGCTGTCGCCTGTGTTATTTTACCCTGTTCGTTCATCAACTTGAATACCAGGTTACGGCGTTCAAGTGTCCGTTCCGGATATTTGCGTGGATTGTAAACTGAAGCACCGCGTATAACACTAACTAATAATGCTAATTCGGGTAATTTTAGTTCTTTCAAAGGACGGGCAAAGTAAAATCGCGCTGCCATACCCATACCATGAATGGCACGATTACCATCTTGACCTAAAAAAACTTCATTCAAATAGGCTTCGATAATTTGTTCTTTAGTATAATGCCATTCTAATAGAAAAGCCATAATGGCTTCATTAAATTTACGTTTAAAGGTGCGTTCTGGAGTCAAGTAAAAGTTTTTAACCAATTGTTGTGTAATGGTACTGCCGCCTTGTACATTTTCGCCGGCTTTCATATTAGCGATAAAAGCGCGTATTGTACCCCGTATACTGATTCCCCAATGATTATAAAAACCCCGATCTTCCATCGCAATTAAACCTTCAATCAGCAAAGGCGGCATATCGGCTAGGCGCACTACAATACGATCCTCATGGTGAGTGGGGAAAATTTTACCGATTAATCTGGGTTCTAAACGGAGCAAAGCGAGCTTGCGTCCTGGGTTTAATTGACTAATTGATTTAACTTGATTGCCGGCAAAGCCTATTCGTACTTGACGTGACGGATCGGTGGCATCCCAAAAATTAAAGGAACGGGTTGTAATTAATACTTCGTTATTCTTATGCTGATATTGACCTGGCTCATATAATGTGGAAGATTTACGATATCCGATTGCGCTGAGTTCTTGAGTTAACGTTTTAGAGCTAATACGCATACCAGTATAAAGTTCCAAGGGACGAGCGTAAACACGCGCTGGTAATGCCCAACGCTTACCTTCAAACTGCTTACGCACTTTAACATCTAACGAACTAATGTAGCTACCTAGGAACATCAATATAATAATAAATGCTACCCAACGCCATTTAAAACGAAAACCAGTGCGGCGGGGAGGTGTATACCGCTTAGGATTATCACGCCGACTGGAATGAGTCCTGCGTGAGTGCAGTGGTCTTCTTTTACGTATTTGAGTCATGATAGAGTTGTTGTCCAAATAAAAATATTTTTTAATTATAACAAGTTAAAGTATAAACTTATAGTTTTACTTAAAAAAGTTTATCTTGCTATTTGATAATAGTCAATAATTTCATTCAGAAATTTTTTAAATAATATAATGCATTAATCTCGGCAGTTAATTTTGAACATGACAAATACAATATAATCAATTATAATTTTTGATTGTCATTTTTATTTGTAAAAATAGACGAAACTATGTTTTCAATAAAGCCAATGAAAATAGAAAACGAAAGTGAACAATTATCTGTTGTAGCAGATGAATCTGTTATGGAAGAAGATGAAATAGCAGTGATACCTGATGAATTGACCCAAGAGATTGCTGGTACTGAAACATTGCCAGTGGAAAAGCAAATCATTCTGAGCAAAGAACAGGTAAATCACTATCAAGTGCGTTATCAAGAGCTGGAAGAATTATTAGAATTTGCGGCTGAAAGTGGCAAGCTTGATCCACCGGATTTAGCGATGGAGGTGAAACAACTCAAGAAGATATTTTTTTATACACCTCCTAATCTTTTATCAATAAAAACACTTTGCTATGCTGAAGCCAAGTTGGAAAAACTTTATGCTACCCTGACTGAATTAGTCAATCCGGTAACGGTATTAACTTTACGCACCACTTCGGATGCTTATGCTGTGTATAGACCTGGGTGGAAGGGGGTGTTTTTGGGTTCTAGCACTGTTGGTCGTAACTTCTTTCGGCAACTTTTTTGGGTCGCCATGTTACTAATAGGTTTGATCTGTTTCAGGAAATTAACAATGGGGGGTGAAGCAGATCCACTTAATTTTATTGATCCCTTTTTATATGGTGCGCTAGGCGCATTGGTTTATTTGTATAAAAATCTTACTGATCTTTATACTAAACGGACTTTGCATCCCAAAAAGTTAGCGACTAATTGGTTACGTCTGTTTATGGGTGCTTTGACGGGTGCCTTAATTGTAAATTTGTTCATGCCTTTTTTTAAAGAAGGAATCGCCGGGATGGATGTTCCACATGTTGCCATAGGCTTTTTAGCTGGCTACAGTGTTGAATTTTTTTACCAGGCTTTGGATAAAATTATTAATCTCATGACACCGAAAAAACATGAAGAACAAGCCATAACGCCTACAACACCTCGACAGGTACAAATTGAAATCCTCACCAAACGCTTGAAAGAGATGAATAATGAGGCGGATAAGGTGGTTATCCGAAAATTATTGGAAAAAGTGTAGTTAATTGGGAATAATATAGATGTTCAGAAAAATAATTTTTTGAGCAAACCTGGCAGGTTTTGAAAACCTGGCAGGTTTTGTGAAGTTATTTATGTGAAAAACTATAGATAGATTAAAAACGGTTCACAGGAATAAATGGGTAACGAAGTTTCCCCATTCCCCAATTAATTCAACCGAATGGATAAAATTTCATCGTCACGGCGAATTTGAATCGTGCGAGCAGTATAGCGACTAAAACGTTGTGCTAATTCTTCTAAATCTTTGATTTCTCTACGGTTAAATCCTATAATCAAATCCATTTGCCGCAAACCCACTTTCCAAGCGTTGCTATTTCGAGTGACGCTAGAAACTTGTATGCCATTAGGTGTATCTTTTAATTTAGCCCCTTCAAAATATAAGCTAACGTTGCCACCTTCAATTCGGTTAGTATCTGCAATAGTCGCATATAAGTGGCGGGTACGTCCTTTGCGTATAATAGTGATCTTTACCCTTTCAGCAATGCGTAATAAACCAATACGGTTGCGAACATCCGTAGCAGAATTAACCGATTTATCATTAACGGCGGTGATCAAATCGCCAGAGCGTAAACCGGCTTTTTCAGCCGGCGTTCCCCGTTCCACTTTAGCTATTAACGCCCCTTTATTACCTTCTAATCTAAACGCATTAGCTAAATCAGGCGTTAAATCTTGTATCCGTATCCCCAGGGTACCCCGACGTACTTCACCAAAATCAACTAAGTGCTGTACAATTTTGTTTACCATATTACTCGGAATAGCAAAACCGATGCCCACATTTCCACCGCCAGGGGCTAAAATGGCGGTATTAATGCCCACTAACTCCCCCCTTAAATCAACTAATGCCCCCCCTGAATTGCCAGGATTAATTGAAGCGTCCGTTTGAATAAAATCTTCATAGCCTTCAATACCTAAGCCACTACGTCCTAACGCACTGATAATGCCGGAAGTGACAGTTTGTCCCAAACCAAATGGATTACCTATGGCAACGACAAAATCTCCTACCCGTAAATGTTCGGAATCGGCTAGGGCTAAAGCTGTTAAATTATCCGCTTGGATTTTTAACAGTGCGACATCCGTTTCCGTATCTGTACCGATTAAATCTGCCTTAAATTGGCGACCATCAAGTAGAATAACAGATACTTTATCTGCTTTTTCAATGACATGATGATTAGTCACCACATAGCCTTTACGGGCATCAATGATCACACCTGAACCACGACTTTGTTTTTCTCGCTTTTGTTCAGGGATATTAAAAAAACGCCGGAAAAAAGGATCATTAAACAAGGGATTATCAAGTACACGAGTTTGGGTACTAGATGAAATATTCACCACTGCGGGTGTCGCATTTTCTAACATTGGTGCAAGACTGGGTAATATTTGCCCTACAGAGCTTCCTACCACGCTGCTAGTTGATAATTCAGCGCAAGAAAATTGTCCCATCAATAATAGGAGTAGTAACCATAAAGGGTGATAATTAAATTTTTGCATAATGGCTTCTTTGATCAGGGAAAATAAAAAATGAATGATTAAAACTCAATATGAGAAAGTTACTTAGGATCGTGCATGAAATAACTTCGTAAAATCAAAGTCAAAACCAGACATGGCAGGTCAAAGACAATCAGGTCTATATTGGACTTTGGTTTTGACTTTGACCTACCAGGTCTGTTTTTGAAATTGACTAAATTATTTTATGCACATTCCTTAAACATCAAGTTCATAGGTGTTCTGGATTCTTCCGATTTCCATGTAACTCATGGTTATATGCAAAAAATATACGTTAAAGCAAGTTTTTTGAAACACTTGCTTTCTAAAATGTTAAAATATTTTTTCGTACCGACATATTATACTAAGTATCTGTTAGTTTCGTGAAAATTCAATTTATAGATGGTTCAGAAAAATAAATTGTTTGAAACCCCATTGGGGTTTTATTCTGATAAGGATCATGTTTTTTTTAAATCGTATTTTTTGCAAACTACATTTTTTCATTTCATTTACCAATATGAATGTTATCTTAGCTCAACCGCGTGGTTTCTGCGCGGGCGTGGTTCGTGCCATAGAAATTGTTGAACAGGCACTTAAATTTTATGAAGCACCCATTTATGTTTTGCATGAAATTGTTCATAATCGCTATGTCGTAAATGGCTTAAAAAAACGGGGAGCGGTGTTTGTAGAAACACTAGATGAAGTACCCCTTGGTGCGGTTTGTATTTTCAGTGCCCATGGTGTAGCCACTACGGTGATTAATAATGCTAAACAGCGACAATTAAAAGTCATTGATGCCACTTGTCCCCTTGTGACAAAAGTACACGTGCAGGCACAACGTTATGTTCAAAATGGTTTTGAAGTTATTATCATTGGTCATGCAGGACATCCAGAAGTGGAGGGTACTCGTGGCTGTGTGACCGGTTCGGTGCATGTATTATGTACGCCTCAAGAAGTCGCCACTTTATCTATTAAAGAACCAGAACGTGTGGCTTATGTGACGCAAACGACACTTAGCGTCGATGATACTCGCGACGTGATTAACGCTTTAACAAAACGTTTTCCAAAAATTCAAGGTCCCGCATTAAGCGATATTTGTTATGCCACTCAAAACCGTCAAGATGCAGTACGCCAATTAGTTTCTGCTCTTGATGTATTATTAGTCGTAGGTGCTTATAATAGTTCTAATTCTAATCGCTTACGAGAACTAGGAACACAGTCGGGGATCAAAGCCTATCTTATTGAAAATGCAGAAGATTTACAAAAAACCTGGTTTTCGGATAAGTTCGTTGTGGGTATCACCGCCGGGGCATCAACTCCCGAAATTTTGGTAAAAGAAGTCTTACAACGCTTGCGTGACTTTGGTGTTGATACAGTTAAAACCATGGAAGGCGAACCAGAAAAAACCACATTTAGTATTCCTAGCTTTTAGTGATTCAGTTATCAGTTATCAATTACTTTGTTAGTTTCACAATTCAATTAGGAATGTGCCTGAAATAACTTCAACAACAGAACAATAGAAAAGTTAGAAAATACCTCTTTTAATCAATCATTTGGAACTCTCATACATGACACTTTCAACCCTCACTGCTATTTCTCCTATTGATGGACGTTATAGCAATAAAATTCTGGCATTACGTCCAATTTTTAGCGAATTTGGCTTAATTCGTTATCGGCTAATCGTCGAAATTCGTTGGTTACAATTTCTATCTGCCCATCCAGATATTATCGAAGTGTCTGCATTTAGCACTGAAGCGCAGACATTATTAAATAACCTGGTTGACACTTTCTCTATCGAAGATGCAGGGCGAGTAAAAAAGATTGAACGCACTATAAATCACGATGTCAAAGCAGTCGAATATTTTATTCGGGAAAAAATCGCAGATAATTCTGAATTAGCGGCAATTAGCGAATTTATTCATTTTGCCTGTACTTCCGAAGATATTAATAATTTGGCTTATTCATTGATGTTGCGCGAAGCGCGTAGTCAGTTTCTATTGCCAAAAATGGAATCCGTGCTAACTGCCCTGACGGAATTAGCTGAACAATATGCAGAAATTCCTATGTTATCACGCACTCATGGGCAAGTCGCTTCCCCAACAACATTGGGTAAAGAAATCGCGAATGTTGCTTATCGTTTGCATCGTCAACGTGAACAAGCGGCGCAAGTGCCATTAATGGGCAAATTTAATGGGGCAGTCGGTAATTATAACGCACACTTAGCTGCTTATCCCAATCTGGATTGGGCGAGCATCACACAACAATTTGTCACCCAACTCGGTTTAACTTGGAATCCGCTGACAACTCAAATTGAACCCCATGATTATATAGCGGAATTATTCGATGCTTTAGCCCGTTTTAACACGGTACTGATTGATTTTTGCCGTGATATTTGGAGTTATATCTCATTGGGCTATTTCAAGCAGAAAACCATTCAAGGAGAAATTGGCTCATCGACAATGCCCCATAAAGTTAATCCGATTGATTTTGAAAATGCAGAGGGCAATTTAGGCATTGCTAATGCCCTTTTTAATCACTTAGCCATAAAATTGCCCATTTCTCGTTGGCAGCGTGATTTAAGCGATTCTACTGTTTTACGCAATCTTGGTGTTGCCATTGCTCATAGCATGGTATCTTATGATTCTTGTCTCAAAGGCATTGAAAAACTAGAAGTCAATCGTGTTGTGATTGAAGCTGATATTAATCAAGCATGGGAAGTGTTGGCAGAACCAATCCAAACCGTTATGCGCCGCTATGGCGTTCCACAAGCTTATGAAAAACTGAAAGATTTAACGCGAGGGCAGGGCATTGAACAGGCGCGGTTACAGGTATTCATTCATGATTTGCCTATTCCAGAATCCGAAAAAAACCGTTTATTGAATTTAATGCCGGCAACTTATACCGGTAATGCCGCAAAACAGGTAGAGTCTTTGGATTCCTATTTAGACTACTAACGGGTAAATTTTGGACTTTTTTTTTTAAACTGTTGGTGGGCAAAAAAAGACTTGCCCACCCTACATAACTTAAACACGCTACAAGATTACGCAGTACAAATTAATCAAGCCTTTGAACACGATACAGATTGCGATTGCTTAGTCATATTAGGTCCGAGTGTGCAAGCGGTGGACAGGGAAGCACTAACAGAATTAATCACTTGGTTACAAATTCCAGCAGTCGGCATCGTAACGGGCAAAGTGCTTGATACTCAAGGGCATTTATTACATGCGGGCTTAGTACAACGCCCCAGTGGTATACCATTAGCATTGTATGCAGGATTTCCAGAAAATACACCTGGTTATATGGCAATCACCGCGATTGTGCGGAATCTGAGCACCCCACACCCTGCTTGTTGTGTAGTGGAACGCGCTTTATGGAATCGCCTGGGAGGATTAAATACTGACTATATTGGTCCCCATGCATTATTAGATTTTGCTCTCAGGGCATTGACAACAGGAAAACGTATTGTCTATACTCCATTTGCTCGCTTTAAAGCAAGCCAATGGCAAAGCCCAGATGCCTGGCTTGATCGTCAACGTTTTGCTGAACAGTGGAGTACCTGGTTAAAACAAGGTGATCCTTACTATAATCCCTACTTAACCTTGGAACTAGCTGATATGGGTTTGAATCTTGGGTGTCAAATTTGAATCCATTTTGCTGTTTTCAGCCTCTATCAAACCTGACAGGTTTTCAAAACCTATCAGGTTTCGTTAGTCTAAAGTATTAAATGTCGCTAATGGGAACATAAACATTTAGCACTTTTAACTTCTCATAAGTCGCACCCAAAACGCGCCGTTGTGGATCATCTAACCCGGGTAAATCAGTCATGACATCGGAGCAACTTAAACGACTCAATAAGGCAACCCCATTATAGGCTTTTTGTCCAGCAAAGAGAGCCTTATAACCGGCTGCCTGTATTTCCTCAAGAGGAAACTGTTCATCAGTCATTTTGATTTCCTGCAAAGCCAAAATATCTGGTTTCGTGTTTTTTAACCAATCTAATACTTGTGGTAAGCGAAAAC
>Ga0190358_1000043_pt1 | contig 50787 bp, 41 predicted proteins | sample 48721812_MG_FD_161666 | JGI IMG/M metagenome (GOLD analysis project Ga0190358, IMG submission 161666) | Hydrothermal vent microbial mat bacterial communities from Southern Trench, Guaymas Basin, Mexico - 4872-18-1-2_MG | ecosystem: Environmental > Aquatic > Marine > Hydrothermal vents >... | reverse complement strand
GAGACTATAAGGCTAATCCGTTTGGGCTATATGATACGGTGGGGAATGTGTGGGAATGGTGTACTGATAATTGGCATGAAAATTATGAAGGTGCGCCGACTGATGGGAGTGTCTGGAAGGGAGGTGATGAGAGTCGCCGAGTGCTGCGTGGTGGTTCGTGGTACGTCGACCCGTCCCTCGCCCGGTCCGCCGACCGCAGCAGGTACTACCCCGTCAACCGTAACGTCAACTTTGGTTTCCGTGTGGCTGCGCGGATTCTTTAACCTTTTACTCTTTTTTCCCTTTTTTCCCTTTTACTCTTCTTCGATTTTTTTTGGGGAGTTTTAGGGGTTTAAGGCCCGCGCTTTAGCGCGGGCCAGGCGCGATTTTTTCGATAAAACACACAAAATTAGTGTGGTTTATCGACTTGTACTCGAATAATTTCGCCAATTTGTCGCTGTTTGTTTTTTAAACTACAAGGATTGTATATAAGAAGGGATAAAAAGCGGGAACTACATGGATTGTATATACTTGATGTCAGTCTTAGTACTTAGTACAACTTCTTTCCGAATCAAACGGATTTTTCAGTTTGATTTAGGAACGTGTATGCTTGCCCTCGTTATTTTAAGCACGTTCCTGAGTACAACGGATGAATAGATGCTTCGTTACCGGGGTTTAGCTGCGATCAATTAACAGATTGTCATTTGAAGATAAAAAATCCGTTGATTTCCCTAATCCGTTGTACTCAATCTGGATTTTTGGAAAGTTTCACTCGCATTTTTTATGCCCTAATCTGATTAACGATTTTAAATTAGGAATGAGTAAATACTAATCGTTCAAAATTGAGATTGAGAATATTAAGTTGCTCAATAAAGTTCCGTTGAGAATAACAATATGTTATACTCGATGATCAAATTTTTTAAAAACAGTGAACTACAAGGATTGTATATAATAAAGGATTTAAACCAGGTACTTTAGATGTTCTATCGTTTTTTAGATAAATAATTTCAGAAGGGCATACGCGGTGGTTTGCCCCTACAAAAAACCGTGACATAAATAGATTCTTTTCGGTGCGAACTTTTGTTATCGCCCTGAATGTGAAATTATTTAAAAACGATAATCCCTTCTTATATACAATCATTGTCGTTCTCGGTTTTCAGGATTAAAAACTTGATCATCGAGTTATACTTAATATTCTAGCTTTTAAAGTCAAAAGGCTTCAAGAAGAATACTATTTTTTTCCAAAAAGCGTATTTCTAGTGGCTCATATTTAACTGATGACAACTGAAATGAGAAACAATATACAATACCCGTTATCGGAAATAATTGGCGAACCGGATTTATTTGTCGGGCGCGAAAAAGAATTTCGTCTCCTCAACAAATGGCTTTCAAATATTCCCAAACGCTTGTCAAAATCCAGGGTGATTTTAGCGCGGCGAAAAAGTGGCAAGACAGCCATCGTGCAACGGATTTTTAATCAACTTTGGAGTGAAAATGGGGCTGTTATCCCGTTTTATTTTTCGTTTGAGGAAAATAAAATTTGGTATCCCGATTTAGCCATTAAGTACTATTGTGCTTTTGCTTCACAATATATTTCTTTTTTAGAAAGAGATGAAAAATTGGTGAGTAAATGGCTTTCCCTTGAAAAAATTCGCCAATATGCTATGGAAAATAGTCTCGAAAATTTTGTAGAAGAGGTTGACTTTCTTCAAAACAATCGAAAAGTCGGTGGTAGTCATGGTTTAATGTGGGATATCGCTTGTTCAGCTCCCCATCGTTTTGCGGCTGTTTATAAAAAACGTTTTTTAGTGATTTTAGATGAATTTCAATATATCACTCAATCGGTTTATCGAGATAAAAAATGCGAAGGTAAACCCGATGAATCATTACCGGGTAGTTACCATTCCCTTTCGGAATCCAAAATGGCTCCCATGCTGGTAACGGGTTCTTATGCCGGCTGGTTACTCAATATTATGCATGAGTATTTAGAAGCAGGGCGACTGAAACCGACGCATTTTTCGCCTTATCTGACATCCGATGAAGGTTTACAAGCCGTTTATCAATATGCCCGATTCTACGGGGAAGAAATAACGAATGAAACAGCCGTTCAAATTAACGAGCTGTGTATGGCAGATCCCTTTTTTATTTACTGTGTGATTTACAGTGATTTTGAAGACAAAGATTTGAAAACCTCAGAAGGTGTGATTAATACCGTCAATTATGAAATTTCGGATGACACGGCTGAAATGTTTTTAACTTGGAGCGAATACCTGAACAAAATATTAGATCAGGTGAATAATCGAAATGCCAAAAACCTGTTGCTGCATTTGAACAAGCATTCAGATCGTTATTGGACACCACAACAACTCAAAAAGGAATTATCTCTTGATTTAGAAGTCAGTGAAATTCAAAAGGAATTGATCATTTTGTCAAAAATTGATGTGATTGATAGAGGCACTTCTAATATTGATTTTAGAGGTTTGCAAGATGGCACACTTAATTTAGTCTTACGTCGTTGTTTGGAAAAAGAAATTGAAGGTTTCGCACCGAATTTTTCAAAAGAGTTTAGCGTGATAATTGAAAAACTCAATACTGAAAATCGCTCATTGCGGGGAAAGCTAAGTTATTACATCGGAATTGTGGGTGAACACTTGTTAGCGACGGCTTTTCGGAGTCGTAAGCGATTTCGGTTGTCAGATTTTTTTGAGAATGTTGCTGATAAGACGGAATTGAATCTCATATCAGTCAGGGAGCGTTTTCTTCTTCAGCGCGAAGATGGCAAGGGAATGGAAATTGATATTGTGGCGGAATCAGATTGTGAACGGGTAGTTTTAGTTGACGTTAGAAAGAGGAAAGTTAAAACCACTCTCAAAGATGTGGAAGATTTTTGGGAGAAGGTGGAAACTTATCAATTGCTTTTTCCTGACAGAAAGATTTTACCTGCTTATTTATCGGTGGGAGATTTTACGGGAGATGCAAAGCCATTTTGTAAAGCGCGAGGGATTAGCATGGCGATTGAATTGTTACGTTATTAAAAAGCCTTCAAGAAAGAAATCCGATTTTTGGAAAAATCGGATTTCTAACCTAAGAATATCCTATTCTTTGCTTTCCACAGCAAATTCAAGAGGCGATTCCCCATTAAAGACAATACTCTGCTCCGTTTCTAAACGGTAGCCACTAGATACAATAAAATCACCAGGTAATCCACTTAAATCGCCCTCAAAAATGGAAAGGGTCATTCTTTCAGCAGGGCTTCGTATGGCATTGCGGCTTCAAGGCGAGCGATTTCGCCATTCCACACTTTCCAGTTTTCTCCAACGCGCATATAACGCGTTGTTTTGGTAGCCGTTTTGTGGTAAGCCACGATGAGAATTTCTGCCGATTGCCCGACATGTTTGGTTTCAACAAATAGCGGTTCTTCAATCTGAAGTTCTTTAACCTGAACAGTGGTGAGTTTGGCACCGTTAGCATGTCGTTGAGTTTCGGTGCGAATACGGCTCAAGAAGCCTGTTTGGCTACTTGTCATTTTCCCATCTTTATCTATACCCATGCCTGGCAAGAAAAATTCGACACCAGCACCCCAAGTGACATTTTTGGCTATTTTGACCTTTGGACCAATGATCACGTTGTCAAGGTGACTGCCAGATATAACGGTCAAATCTTCCAATAATGCAGGATAAAGCGGATATCCAAGAAGTGTATTTCTCAGTATACCGCCTGTTATGGAGGTGTTCGGTGCTAAAAGGACATCTTGAATGGAGCCGCGCACTTTGCTATTATTAAATATCGCGCCGCCCAACATGCCTTGAATTTCACCTGCCTCATTAAGACCGCTGACGGATTCACCGCGAAATTCAAAGCTTTCAAAGTAGCCTGAAACGAAGATAGTACCTGTTGCAATACCACCGGAAACGCTGCCTTCTGGTCCGATAGTGATATTAGAAACCCAACCCTGACTGATGACTTCTGTTTCTATCGTCGCATTGACAATTTGCCCACCTTCTTCGATTTCATCTAAGAACGTGATGAAGAACCTAGCTGTGTGATTATAGACGCACAAAGCGTTAAAAATACTGATACTGCTGAAGAAAAAGGTTATGATGCCGGCAAAAAAGTATCCGGAATCAAACGACATTTGGCTGTAGATACTTTAGGTTTGCCCCACGCTATCTACGTTTCGACTGCCAACGTCACCGATAGAACCGGTGCTTTAGAAGCCTTTTCAACGAAAGCGGCTTCTTTAACGATGCTCAGTAATGTCATTGCTGATAGCGGCTACACAGGGGAAGATTTGGCTGACAAAGTGAAAGAATTACTCAATTCTTCTGTAACGATTGTAAAACGTTCCGAACAACATAAATTTGTGGTGTTACCGAAACGATGGAGCGTGGAAAGAGCCTTTGCTTGGCTCGAAAAATGTCGCCGACTGTGGAAAAAATAATTCGGTTTTGTTTATCTTCAGCAAACAAATCAAAGCACGAATCGACATGGCCAATTGGAGGGTCAAACGATTTTTCCATTTCAACCTTATCGATATTCAGTTCAATTCCAAGAAAATCTTTGACAAAGGCTTTGAAAATATCTGGATCGGAAAATGCTTTTTTAAAAATAACGCCGTAGCGTAGGGAAGCGACTTGTTTCATAATAGTATAGATAGGGTGGGTAGCAAAACCCACCAAAGTTAGTATGTAGGTGGGTAGCAAAACCCCCAATTCAATTAAATTAAGCCAGGGCGAACACGCAGGTTAGCACCGAAAGCCCATGAACATGTGGGGTTTTGTAGGGGCAGACCTGGTGTCAGCCCCCTATTTCCAAATGACTAAAGTTTAGATTCCTAAAATCCAATCTGTTTTTGAATATACCTATATTATAGTATATAAATCATTATTAGGAATTTGTCAAGTCAAATATTTATTATAAACCTTTTTAAAAATGGGTTTCTTCAGCCATAATACTCTGATTTTATTGACAATTTGGTTAATTAGACATTAATCATAAATAATTTTATTCACCTTTTGGAAGTTTTTTTACCTGTATATGCCCTGATTTGATTAACGATTTTAAATTAGGAATTAATAATTACTAATTGTTCAAACTTGATAATGGTTTATTAACGTAATCATGTTTGACGGGATTATAATGGATATAGTTGATATGGTGTTCAAAATCCAATTCATCACGTAGTAAATGTTCCCAATAGCGATGTTGCCATTTAGGGGTCACTTTATATTTGTTATCACAATGTTTTGTAAACCCCGTTTTTATCAATCGCCACCGAGTTGAAAAATCGGCGTCGTTTGGAGGTAAAGTCCATATACCATGTAAATGTTCTGGCAATACCACAATGGCATCAATAGCAAAATGTCGTTTTTTCATGACATGACGAAAAGCTTGGTATAATAATTCAACATTTGTCTCATCAATAAATAACTTTCGTCTTTGTTCTGTTACGAGAGTAAAAAATAACGACTCCCCTGAATATATGTTCGGCGATATTGCATTGGGTTTAATGTTATTAATATGAGTTAGAGAAATGTCGGGTTACGTTTTTTTGCTGCGCAAAAAAATCTAACCTGACCTACATGACTGATAAATTCTTTGTCAATAAATGTATAATTTCCTATCTTAATACCAGGAAAATAATGTTCAAAAAATTTCCGTATTTTTCTGAATATCTATATGTATAATGAGTTACAATGATGAAATTTCATCAAACAACCAATTAATAATGTCAAGAACATTTTGTAAATTAGCCATTGCGGATGTAGATATTAAATCTATCACAAAAACATTGTTTTGTAATTTTCCAAATTGCCAAAATTCGCCGGTTGATACGATTCCATAACAAATGGTGGCTCCAAGTAAAGAGGCTGCTACCATTTCAGCTAAAGCTTGTGTCCATCCTTCTTCAAAATTATCTTGTTTGGCTTCTATAACACAAAGAGATGGTCTTGCCATGGTTCCATATTTTGTTCTTGCTGCAATTAGATAATCAGGTTTGCCAACTAATCCTTTTTCTTTATCTACATCATAAGAGACATGAGACCAAACTTTGAGGGAATAATTTTTTGCAACCGTTTTTAAAATAGGTCGAATAATAGCTTCGCAAATTGCGTATTCACTTACATAATTAGTATCATCATGTAACTCTTCTTCTATCATGGATAGTAATATATCTGAAACTTCAAGTGGTTTTTTATTGACAAATGATGTTCTATTAACGACTTCAATCTCAAATATTTTTGCGACTTCTCCAACTGATTTAAACATACCATAAGACATTTACTTTATCCTTTGTAGCAATGGTTAATGGTTAATGGTTAATGAATTTTAACATAAATATCAATCACTTACTTTGTTTAAACATTATTTATTTAATCAAAAAACACTATAATTATCTGAATCAGAAATATACACTAACGAGTAAAGCAAGATCATTCAGCTCATCAGTAACTAAAGTTTAGATTCCTAAAATCCATTTTTGAATATACTCGCATTATAAGCTATTATTAAAAATTTATCAAGTCAAATATTTGTTAGAAACACTTTGGGAAAACTCGGTTTTAACCGACTTTAACTTTTAGCCTTAGAATTTATTCTAAGGTGTTTTGCAAGAGCCTCTTCAAAAATTTTTATTGGCGAAGGTATTGTTACTTATAAATCCTTTCTTATATACAATCCTTGTAGTGATTGTTTTTTGATAGCATGATCGTTTCAACCCATTCCCAATTTCCAATACTATGTCAAAACAAAATCCTAATGAACATACCCCTGCAATGCAGCAATATCTCCACATTAAGGCAGAATATCCTGATATGCTGTTATTTTTTCGCATGGGAGATTTTTATGAATTATTCTTTGAAGATGCAGAACGGGCAGCGCGTCTATTAGATATTACCCTGACTTCTCGTAGTCGGAGTGGGGGAAGGAGCATTCCGATGGCAGGGGTGCCATTTCATGCCATCGAAAATTATTTGGCGAAATTGGTACGGCAAAGTGAATCTGCTGTGATTTGTGAACAAGTAGGCGATCCGGCAACCAGTAAGGGCTTAGTTGATCGTCAAGTCACTCGGATTATTACCCCAGGCACGTTGACGGATGAAGCCCTATTAGATGAACGGCAAGAAAGCCTATTAGCAGCACTCCATGCCGTTGAAGATGTCATTGGAATAGCGACGCTTGATTTAGCCAGTGGGCGTTTTGCCCTCATTGAAGTGCAAGGGCAAGCTTTACTGCATAGCGAATTAGAACGATTACGCCCGGCAGAATTATTAATCAGTGAAGACTGTCGCCTGAATTTATCCAAAATCCCTTTTCATAAACAACCGCCCTGGTATTTTGAATTAGATACGGCGCGGCGTTTATTAACTCAACAATTTGGTACCCGTGATTTATCTGGATTTGGTTGTGATCATTTGACGGTTGCGTTGGGAGCTGCTGGCTGTTTATTACAATATGCGCGTGAAACGCAGCGTACCCAATTGCCTCACATTCAAAGCCTATATTGGGAACGGCGCGAAGACAGTATTTTTTTAGATGCTGCCAGTCGGCGCAATTTGGAACTGGATAGCCGTTTGATTGGGCGGCGTGAGCATACCTTAATTAATATCATGGATGAATGTGCGACACCGATGGGAGGGCGGCTTTTGCGCCGCTGGTTGCACCGCCCCTTACGTGATATTAAGTTATTACAAATGCGTCATCATAGTATCGGTATTTTGCTCATGCAGCAAAGTATTGAAGCGTTATATCAACAACTCCGTGGCATTGGTGATATTGAACGCATTTTAGCCAGGGTCGCTTTGAAATCTGCGCGTCCGCGTGATTTAAGTCAATTACGCACCGCTTTAGGCGGATTACCAGATTTACAACAGCAATTAAATCAATTGCATAGCCCCCATTTAAAAATGCTATCCCAAAAAATTGGCATCTTTCCCAAGCATTATGCTTTATTAAAAGGGGCTATTGTCGAAAAACCGTCTTTGCTATTGCGTAATGGCGATGTGATTGCGCCTCATTATGACAAAGAGTTAGATGAATTACGCAGTTTAAGTGACAACGCAGGGCAATATTTATTAAATTTAGAAAGCAGCGAACGCGAGCGAACTGGCATTGCCAATTTAAAAGTCGGCTTTAACAAGGTGCATGGCTATTATATTGAAATCAGTCGCGCCCATGCCGACAAAGCACCTACCAACTATATCCGTCGTCAAACGCTCAAAGCGGTGGAACGTTATATCACTGACGAATTGAAAGGCTTTGAAGATAAGGTATTAAGTGCCAAAGAGCGGGCATTAAATCGGGAAAAATATTTGTACGACGTATTGCTAGACAAATTACTCGAATCCTTATCAGAATTACAAGCTTGTAGTGTCGCGCTAGCCGAATTAGACGTACTCAATAATTTTGCTGAACGAGCAGACACTTTAAAATTATATCCGCCTAAATTTACGGATAAGGAATACATTGAAATAACAGAAGGGCGGCACCCCGTTGTGGAAGCGGTGCAAGATGAGCCGTTTATGCCCAATGATTTACACTTAGATACACAACGACGTATGTTATTGATTACAGGCGGAAATATGTCTGGAAAATCTGTCTATATGCGTCAAACGGCTTTAATTGTGCTACTCGCCCATATCGGCAGCTTTGTTCCCGCTCAACAAGCCATTCTGGGTCCCATTGACGCGATTTTTACGCGTATCGGTGCCAGTGATGATTTAGCCGGCGGGCGTTCAACCTTTATGGTAGAAATGACGGAAACCGCCAACATTTTGCACAATGCCACTCAAAACAGCCTAGTTCTAATGGATGAAATTGGGCGAGGCACGAGTACCTTTGATGGTTTATCACTGGCATGGGCATGTGCAGAGAATTTAGCACAAACAATAGGAGCTTATACACTGTTTGCCACCCATTATTTTGAATTAACGCGCTTACCGGAAATGTGTCACAATATTGCGAATATTCATTTAGATGCTGTAGAACAAGGTGATAAACTGATTTTTATGCACTCCGTAAAAGAGGGACCGGCGAATAAAAGTTATGGTTTACAAGTTGCCCTATTAGCCGGTGTCCCTAAACACGTTGTCAATCAAGCCAAAACGCACCTAAAACAATTGGAAGCCCAGCAATTAAAAATGACTACCTCACAATTAGCCCTGTTACCCCCTCCCACTCCAAATGTGACAACCCCTCATCCTCTTATTGAGAAAGTCAAAGAATTATCGCCAGAAGATTTGACAGCCAGACAGGCATTAGAAGTGATTTATCAACTGAAAGATTTACTGGATTCATAATGGCAGTGGAGCAAACACATCAATGCCATTAAGTATCGGGCAGACACACAGGTCTGCCCCTACAAGAACCCACGTATTATGTGATTTTCGGTGCTAACCTGCGTGTTCGCCCGCAGCGATACTTAATGGCATTGAGCCATCTGTTCTATAACGAATCGTTAAGCCCATTAAAAAATTCCGCAGAAATTGATCGCCGCATTCTTGATATTTTTTATGCCCTTCCTTTCTAAATAAGGCCGTTAGTTCTGATTTTGACACTTCCATATTAGCCAACTTGAAAATGCCGAGCATATCAGCCTCTTGAAATTTAAGGGCAACACGAAGTTTTTTCAGGATGCTATTGTTGCTTAGCTGTAAAATGGATTTTTTCGGCGGACCTTCTTGTCTGCCTCTTTTATAAAGAATTAAACCATCTAAAAAAGATTCGAGGACCTTATTACTACACTCAACATAACCAGCTTCATCTTCCTTTTTCAGAAGCTCTGTTAAAGTAGCCCGTTCAATTTCATGTTCAGATAATTTAAAGATTTCAAGCATAGTTGAATCCTTGAAATTGAGAGCGTACCGTAATCTTCGTAATATATCATTATGAGTCATGATTACATCCATCCTGATAAAAAAATATAAAAGGTGGGCAAACAAAAAGACGTTTGCCTACCTACTGAAAAAGTTTCGTTTTTAGCCCTTCAAAGTATAACATTAGAACCTCCACTGGAGCGATTTTTTTTGTTTCGGTTTAGGGTAAATTTTTAGGTTCATATTTCATTCCAGGTGCATCGTCAGACCGAACGACAAACCCTAATTTGATATAAAAATCTTTTACCCCTTTTGCTGTAAATAGATGAATACTGCGAATATTCAAAGATTTACAATAAGAAACAAGCCTTGTGACTATATTCCTTCCTATACCTTGTTTTTTATAGTTAGGTTTCACCATGACATCATATTACGAGATAGTCAAATCACAACCAGTGTAAAAAGTGGTGCAGGAAATGAGCGAAGTTAAATTTCTCTGAATTTTAAGTATACAAAAATTATGGGTTTTATTTAGGCAAAAAGTGTTCCGAACACTATTGAAAATAAAAATATTTTTTTAGTTAAATATTTATAGGAAGTTGGCAAATTGTTAAATTATGTTTATAATATATAAACAAGGTTTAATAGAAAAAGAGCAACCATAAGGGATTGCCCTTCTAATATATTTTAAATTAAGAATTAAATAAAGTTATATTCCAATGTTTTCCACTCACTTTGCGATTGATTTTTCTGATGTCCATCAAGGGCAGGTGATGTGGTGCCCGTTTACTTCCCGCCTTGATACCCCCCGGCATCGACTGCCCTTTTTAGGGCAGTAATATACTTCATCACATACCCTTGCGAGGGATTGTTAATGACAAATTAGTCGTTAATCATTCCTGCTTTCTAATTCCCAATTCCCAATTTCCAATTCCCAAAGGAATTTTAATAATGACAAATGATAAACTCATAGTTTTTGATACCACTTTACGCGATGGTGAGCAAAGCCCTGGTGCTTCTATGACGAAAGATGAAAAAGTTCGTATCGCTAAAGCGTTGGAAAAATTGCGTGTTGATGTGATTGAAGCCGGTTTTCCAATTGCAAGCAATGGTGACTTTGAAGCGGTGCAAGCGGTGGCAAAAATAATTAAAGATAGCACTGTATGTGGTTTAGCGCGTGCTTTAGATAAAGATATTGATCGGGCAGGTGAAGCTATAACCGGGGCAAATTCTGGACGGATCCATACTTTTATAGCGACATCGCCTATCCACATGGAAATGAAATTACATAAATCACAGGCTCAGGTGTTAGAGCAAGCTGTTAGAGCCGTGAAACGGGCACGTCAATATACGGATAATGTTGAATTTTCGCCTGAAGATGCAGGGCGCTCAGAAACCGATTTTTTATGCCGCATTATTGAGGCGGTGATTGCTGCCGGGGCGGGGACTATTAATATTCCCGATACCGTGGGTTATACTTTGCCGGATCGTTTTGGCAAATTAATCGCTGAATTGCGTGAACGAATTCCTAATTCGGATAAAGCGATTTTTTCCGTCCATTGCCATAATGATTTAGGTTTAGCGGTGGCAAATTCTTTAGCAGCGGTGATGAACGGTGCGAGGCAAGTGGAATGTACGATTAATGGCTTAGGTGAAAGGGCAGGTAATGCTGCCTTAGAAGAGGTGGTTATGGCAGTGCGTACTCGAAATGATGTTTTTTCATGCCATACTGATTTAGATACCACCCAAATTATGAATTGTTCACGTTTGGTGTCCAATATTACCGGTTTTCCGGTACAACCTAACAAAGCCATTGTCGGTGCCAATGCTTTTGCCCATGAAGCCGGTATCCATCAAGATGGGGTGCTTAAGCATCGCGAAACCTACGAGATTATGAAAGCTGAAGATGTAGGTTGGTATGCTAACCGTATGGTATTGGGCAAACATTCGGGGCGTAATGCTTTCCGCGAGCGTTTAAAAGCCTTGAGTATTGAGCTTGAATCCGAAGAAACACTCAATGCCGCTTTTGCCCGTTTTAAAGAAATCGCGGATAAAAAGCATGAAATCTATGATGATGATTTACAAGCTCTCGTGAGCGATACTTTAAGCACGGAACATGAACGGGTTAAATTAGTCGCGCTTAAAGTGTGTTCGGAAACGGGGGAAACACCTCATGCCAATGTTACTTTAAATATAGATGGCATGGAAAATACCGCGGCTGCCAAAGGCAGTGGTCCGGTAGATGCCACATTTAGGGCGATTGAATGCTTAGTCGATAGTGAAACTAATTTATTAGTCTATTCTGTCAATAATGTGACTAATGGCACTGATGCCCAGGGTGAAGTGGGGGTGCGTTTGGAAAAAAATGGGCAAATTGTTAATGGGCAAGGGGCAGATACCGATATTGTCATTGCCTCAGCCAAAGCCTATCTCAACGCGCTCAATAAAATCAAGACTCCCATAGAGCGCAAGCATCCACAAGCAGCGCGACAGGTATAATAATTAATGGTTAATGGTTTAACGGTCAAGGTAAATGTCGGGTTACGTTTTGCGCAAAAAAATCTAACCCGACCTACCTGGCTTGAACATCAAGAAATCTGTTTTTTTCATTTTTTTCATTAATCCGTTGTACTTCTAGCCTATAAAGGAAAAACTGATGCAATTTATATCTTTACTCACTCGCTGGGCAATTATTTTACCCAGTTTTCTATTAATGTTTGGACAGTTTGCATACGCACAAAATAGCCCTGCATGGCTAGTGAGGGGAAATACAGCCTTTGCGCTTGATCTCTATAAACAACTGAAGGAAGACAAAAGCGATAATCTGTTTTTTTCTCCATACAGTCTCTCAACAGCCCTGGCTATGACTTATGCTGGAGCAAAAGGTGAAACGGCAAAACAAATGTCTCGGGTTTTACATTTTTCCCAGGCGCAAGCTGAATTACACCCGGCTTTTCACCTTCTGCAAAGCCAAATCAATGCCGCCCAGAATCAGAAAAACATTGAATTAAACATTGCCAATGCACTCTGGGGACAGAAAAATTATCCTTTTCTGGATACTTTTAAGAACGATATTCAGAAATATTATGGGGCGAAACTGGAAAGCGTTGATTTCAAAACAGCCTATCAAAATCTCCATGAAGACATCAACACCTGGGTGGAAAATCAAACCCAACATAAAATTAAGAACCTGATCAAACCAGGTGTCCTTAATAATTTAACCCGTTTGGTACTCGTCAATGCCATTTATTTCAAAGGCAACTGGGCAAGTCCATTTGATGGGGACAACACCGAAAACGCGCCATTTTGGGTAAATCCCAATAACAGTATCACAGTCCCCATGATGAATCAGAAGAACTATTTTGGCTATATGGAAAATGATAGCCTTCAAGTGCTTGAACTGCCTTATGCATTCAGTCGTCAAGACACAGGGCGTTTTGGAGATTTTAGCGATAATGATCTCTCTATGATTATTCTACTCCCGAAAGCGCGTGACGGAATTGCCCAACTGGAGGGTTTACTCAGTGTGGGAAAACTTGAAAAATGGTTAGAGCATTTGCGTTGGCAGAAAGTCAAAGTGTTTTTGCCGAGATTCAAAATAAACACAGGGTTTGAATTATCCAAAACCCTAGATTCGATGGGAATGCCTGATGCTTTCAACGAATCTCAAGCAGATTTTTCAGGTATGGGCGGTGCAAAAAAACTCGCTATAACGAAAGTCATTCACCAAGCGTTTGTGGATGTGAATGAAAAAGGAACGGAAGCGGCAGCGGCAACGGCGGTGATTATGGGTACCAGAGGTATGGCTCCCCCCCCACCGACATTCCGCGCCGATCATCCCTTTATTTTCTTAATTCGTCATAATTCATCCGGTAGTATCTTGTTTATGGGACGAGTTATCAATCCGACTCAATAACCAAACGAAAACCGACATTAGTATAACGCCCGGTGGGTGGATTTTGCCATCGGGCGGTAACACGCCCATTTGCTGGATTTTTAAGCCAAGACCCCCCCCGTTCTACTACATGAAGCTTGTTGGATAACCACAAGGGATTGCCCCTACTAACAGGATAATTGACACAATGTTGTTCTTTGCCACTATATTTTTCTGCATATTCTGAACAAGTCCACTCCCGAACATTACCACCCATATCATGTAAACCAAAAGCATTGGCTCCAAAAGAACCCACTGGAGCCGTTTTTTGATTATCCCATTGGCTGCTACCACAGCCATTACAAGGAGCAGGATGACTCTCCATTTCACTACCCCACGGTGTCACTGTACCCGCCCGCGCGGCATACTCCCATTCCGCCTCCGTTGGCAAGCGATAAGATTGTCCCGTTTGTTGACTCAACCAAGCCGCATAAGCTATGGCATCGATCATTGATACATTAATCACCGGTCGACTATCCCGTCCCCAACCCTCATCATCTGGCTTTTTTTTGCCTGTCAAATCCGCAAAATGCTCATATTCTGCAAACGTTACCTCATAACGCCCCATCGCAAAACGCTCAACAGACACCCAATGCACTGGCTGTTCATTATCATTCCCTTGATTCTGAATATCCCCCATACGAAACCGTCCAGCAGGCAGCCAGATCATTTCAGGTCCATAGTAACCATCTGGTAAGCGATCACGAATGATATTACCAGATGGTATTTTGTGCTCAACTTTTTTTCTAATTTTTTTAGCAATATAAAGTTGCCCTTGAGTTTTTTTAAGGATTGCTTGTAAATTCCTTTTTTCTAATTGCAATTGTGCTAATTGCTGCCGTTCAGCTTTTCTCACCATTTGAATAGCTTCAAGTTGAAGCTGAGTTTCCTCAAGCATTTGTTGTAAAACAACTTGTTGGGTTATGGTTTGCTGGTGTACTTTTTGTGATTGTGCCGATTGCTGTTGCACCCTTTCTAATTCTAAAGCTTGTTGCTGTTGTAACTTAGCTAAATGTCGCTTCGTATAAAATATATAGCTCCCATTTAACCCAACGGCTAAGATAATAGCGGCTAAAACCCACCCTTTGAAGGACCGCTTAAGCAATTGGGGGAATTCACTTTGCCATTTTGGAAACAACATTTTTATTCCTCCTTCATGGTTTTTAAGGATTTTTGCAGACGATTCTGTCAAATTTAAAAAATTTGAAGCGTTAGGATACAGAACCTTAAGCCACTCTTGGATATTCTGGGGACGGTTCTTTATTGCGATTTTCAATGAAAAATCAATACCTTGCAATAAATCCTTGGAATAATGTTTTTGACCTATTTGTATCACGGAAACTAATGGATCTTTTTGTTCTTGCTTGATAGCATGAACTCGTGCCGGGGATTTGACCGGGATTTGACCACTCACAATACGATATAATATCGCGCCTAGCGCGTAAATATCTGTCCAAGTTCCCTGGTTACTTTTAAATTGATATTGTTCAACCGGCGCATAACCAGAATTAACCGTCGTTGCGACACGACGACGACGGTGTGCCAAGGCATAACGTGCCATACCAAAATTCACTAAAATCGGGGTAAGATCTTCATCACGTAAATAAATGTTATCGGGATTAATATTTTGGTGCAAGAGAGCCGCTTCATGGGAAGTTTGTAAACCAGATAATAACGGCAGCAAAAAGTGCATTATTTTCGCTTCCGTTAACTGTTTAGCACTTTTTAAAAAACGTGACAAACTTTGCCCCGGTTCATATTCCATAACCAGATAGGCGGTGTTAAGCATTTTAAAATAAGACAAGACTCGCACAATATTAGGATGTTGAACTGCCGCAAGTATTTGCCCTTCTTTGAAAAATTGCTCTAAACCCCAGGCAAAATGAACTTCATCGGATTGAGATTTTGGCAGAACATGATAGTTTTGTTTTCGGATAGCCAAATCATTGGGAAAATATTCCTTGAGTACAACAATTAAATTGAGTTTATTGTTATGAGCTAAATAAGTGAGCCCAAAACTATCTTGTTCGAGAATGGATTGGATACAATATGCTTGTAGTTGATAACCTATTGGCAAAGCGTTATTACTTTCAATAATCGTTTTCATAACTTTTGTCTGATAAGGAATGTGCCTGAAATAAAATTCAGAAATCAGATTTTTGAAAAAATCGGATTTCTATACTAAATTTAATCCGTTTGATTCGGAAAGAAGTTGTACTAAAGCTGAATAGTTACAAAAAACTAATCATTTGCCGGATAATTTCCGACCTGAAAATCAGGGAACCGATGCGCTTGTATCGCCTTATCAACAACCACGACTTGAAACATATCATTCCAAACGCTAGAAAATTCGTAATTTTCTGGAAATAAGGGCTGCTCTCGTGATTGGCTGATGACGATTCCTTCATACAATTCATCACCGTTTGGTAAATCTCTTACTTTTGTCATCGCCCACTCTAACGGGCTGGTTTGAGATTTCAATTTGACATAATCAATTTTTGCCAAACCCCGTCGCACAATGGCTAACACTTTGAGTTCTGTGTCACCTCTATCCATCAACATCGGTGCAAAACCCGCCATAATGACTTGGGGACCACCTCGACGGGGTCCGTGTTTGGTGTAATCTTCTAAAAAAGGGCGTACATATTCTTTTTCCACTAATGGCCAATCACCATAGTTCCAGTTGGGATAAGCCTGTTTTTTCTCAAAGCGATCTTTAGCGCGGATATGGAATTGATGTGGTAGTTCACCAAATAGGCTCAATGTGGGTATACCCAAAACTTCTGTTGCAACAGTTCCTTCTGGAAAAGCATTGCGTTCTATTTCAAATTCCGCCTCATAAACGAGTCCTTGAATTTCACGCCCGCCTGAAACAATCAATGGAATACCACCGACGAGATCCATTTTCTGCATTAATCCTCCCATGTTTTCTTCTATCGACACGCTTTCTATTGACGCAAGTCCTTCTTCTACAACGGCAAGCACACTAAATTTGGTGTCGTTGGTATCCAACAGAATGGGATCAAAACCCGCCATTAAGACTTGGGGGTGAAGTCGCGCCATCAGCACTTTTTTTTCCTGAATATGCGTCACCGAAATAGCATCAACCCCTTTTGAATGGAGGGCATAAATCAACTTTTGATCAGGTAAAATGGCAGCGGTGATAGACTCGGCGTGATTAGCAATACCAGTACAAACCCCACTTTCAAATATATTCGTTCTGGGATCCAAAGTGAGCAGGGCAGCGGCATCCCGATCTAAAATCCAAATCCTACCTTCTAACCAAAGTATATCCATTTGCGAATTGAAAACCACATCGGGATTGATGGGTTCTATTTTTTCTGATGTCAAATCATCTGTGTTGATAAGGCTGAGAAATTTTTCCCCAGCATTTGCCACATACAATTTTGGCAGACTTGGGTGTAAGACTAGCGCGATGGGGAATTTACCGACACCAACAGGGCTGCTATGTGTCATCGTTTCTAAATCAAATACGGCGACTTTGTTGCTCGTTTCACAAGCCACGAATAGCTGTGAATTTCGTAGGGCAATAGCCGACGGTGAATCACAATACGCCGTACTCAATGCAGCGATTTCACTTCCATCCGTGCTTGATAATAGGCGCACTCCTTTAATAGTTCTATCTGTCACTAGGAGTCTGGGCTTATTGGGATCGAAGTATAGGGTCCCAAAATCACCATTTATCTGCCAAGTTTCTTTGATGGACCATTGCGTAGGATCCAGGTCAGAAATGTCTGCAACCACTATATTGCCACTGATAGCTCCACTGACATAGAGCGTTGCGCCGTTTGGCGATAGGGCAAGTCCCTTGGGTTCTAAACCTTGCAAAGGTAAGGTAGTGAATACTTGCTGTTCGGCAGTTTCGATAATTTTTATGTCACTCGCCATTTCATCCAATACTAATAACCACCGATTATCCGGCGTAACCACCATATCGCCTGGATAATCGAATAAATAACCACCTTCGCTCACCCCTTTTACTGCACAAGGCTCTGCTTGTGCGTATTGCCCAATGAATAGGGCATACAATAACCATATAAATATTATGTTATTTTTGAAAAACATTGTTATATTTCCTATCAGTTTTTTCAGATAGGGTGGGTAGCCACCACCATTTTTTAAACGAGTTTTAAGTAGGGTGGGCAATGTCTTTTTATTGCCCACCTTCCTCATTAGCCGGATAGGCAGGGCAACGTGTTTTTATTGCCCACTATAACCATTTGGTGATTATTTCGGTGGGCAAATAAACACTTGCCCACCCTACATGGCTCGGTTTTTGAGTAGCGCCATCGTTTACAGTTCTTCTGGATAAAATTTCTCAAAAATCTTTTGGAGCGGTAAACGAATGTCTGTATTCTCATCAATCACTTCGGTGTCATGCTGTATATCAAAAGTTTTGTGAGAATCTTGCGAAAAAACCTTGACGACTTCTAATGAAGGGATCACTAACCAACATGATTTGATACCCAATGCCAAAAATGCATCAAATTTCCTAAGCAGTTCATTGATGGATTGGCTTGGTGAAAGCACTTCAATTGCTAAGTCGGGCATTTTAGGCACTTTCAAAATATCAGTATCCAGTCTTGATTTTCTCTGCGATGGCTGTTTGGATGAGTGCTTAATGTAAGCACATACATCGGGTTTAAGCTCATCTTTTGCCTTGAGTCCAAATTGGCTTAAATCAATTTGCTGGGTATCCAAACTTAATTCGACTAGCACTGCTAATTTGTTATCATTGATTAGCATACCTGTTAAATTAGCCTGCGTGCTACTGTGATATAATGATCCCATATTTGAATCCTCAATGACTTCATCTTCTATATCGAACATTTCGCTCATGTCTCCTTTTTTAGGGTTCCCACGCGCCGGCGTGGGAACGATAAAAATCCGTTGCATTCCTAAATCCGTTGTACTCACCTACCCATTCTACGCTCGCTAAGATTTCTTACCAAATTTTGCCAAAAATTCCTCACGAGATAATCGTGGCAACAAGCGGGCTGATTCTTCCGGTGGTAATTGGACTAATGGCTCAATTACCAGCGATAGTACCTTGTCTATTTTGCCGAATCGGGTTCTGAGCCAGCTTTTCACAAAGACACGCTGTGTTTCAAAACGCCCTTCTTGCAAGGTTTCTTCTCGCCATTTTTCATAAGCGGGTGATAAGTTCATAAGTAACTCCTTATCGTTTGTTGTCAATCGTTTTTTGGTTTCGAGGTTAATGTGCCAAGTAGATAGTAACTCTAATACGTTACTGCGTAAAGCATCCCCTTTGGGAAATGCCATTATTTCATCAATGGCTTGTTGTTGGGTTTTTCCTTTTCCTAAAATCCTTAGCCAAAGTGTTTCAGGTGTTGTTGGTAATCGATCTGTTACCGCGATTGCACTTCTAAACCCTTGATTAAAAAAATAAACCCCCTCGCCCCATTGAGACAATTTAAGTTCGGCGTTAAAGAAATTCAATAAGTTATCCGAAGCAGAAGTCGTTATAATCCATAATCTAGGCAGTGCATTTTCAGGCAAAGATTTTTTTGGCTTACTCTTGCTTGCTTGACGGATTAATTCGCCATGTAGCGCAAACAGCTTGAGCATACATTGACGAATTTCTACTTTACTCGGTTGTTTTCTAAAGGGTTCTAATAGACAAACCTTGCTTGTCATTTTAGTGAGCAATCCAAGATGTTGGTGAACCGTTGTTGGTGTAAAATAAACATCCGCATAACGAGACACGCCATGGATTTCATAATTCAGATGGACTAATCCATCGGGTTCTAGTAAGTCGCCAAGGTATTGTTTGGAAAATTGATCATGCTTTTGTCGTATCATATCATATTGTATTTTATCAAGTGTTGTTATCAATTATCAATTAAGATTATACCTCATAAGATGGATACTACTTATGTATAGATTTTCAGATAATTAACTTCCAAAAACATGTTGTGTTAATACCTTCAGTAAGGTATCTAAATCTTCAAAATAGCCGGGTAGGGCAACGTGTTGCCCATTATAACCATTGGTGATTATTTCGGTGGGCAAATAAACACTTGCCCACCCTACCTGACTATTTTCCGCCTCTGACAGGCCACACGTAGTGCGTGCTGCTCCTGTAGTCGCCGCTCACGTAGCCATTGCCGAGGTACACGTTCCACGCGTGGTCCGCGTGGTCCGCGTAGGTACTAGACGACCAATAGCCGTTCGGTCGAACGCCCGAAAACACATTACTTTCTGTCCATTGACCTGTACCCGATGCATTAGAAAGTGCAGGATTATAGTAGCTCTTATCAATCATCACTTCCAACTCATTTTTAGTCGGTAAACGCCACATCCCAGATGTCGAACCATCACTCAGACCACATTGTCCATTCGCCAAATTAGCCGCGCTTTGCATAGCCGTTTCCCAGTTCTGTCTTTCAAAACAATTCGCATTTTTCAGCCATATCAATCCACTCCGATTATCTGTCACGGTACCATTGCCATTATCGGTATAGCGATTTGATGATGAGGGTGTCGGTGTAGAAACTGTCGTTCCCGAAAAAGTCCCGGTTATTCCCAATATAGTGACTCCTGCCCTAATATTTTCGGGAGCTAAATTCTGAACACCTTTAACGACACCAGAACCATTATGATAACCTGCCGCTATTGGTTGATCACTGGTTGTCGGTGTGAGAGTGATTGCGCCTTGATTAGGCATAGTACCCGTTTGTGGTCCCCAATTATCGGTCAATCCCCAATATTGCTTACCCGCAGTCACTTCACCGGGCTGGACACCGTTACCATTATCTTTGACAGGTGCCTTTTCCATGACATCGTTTAAGGTGCAACCCCCAGGACCAGGACCACTTGTGACTTCAATCACTGAGCGTTTTGCTCCCGGTGCCCCCGTATCCATGCGATTGCATATCTCAGATAAGGGGTACATGGCACTTGCGGGATCACCTGGTGGTGCTGGTGAATCCAGAGAACCTGCGAGGGCGATAGGCGGTAATAGTATTAACGCCTTGATTATATTGGCATTTTTGTAAAACATAGTTTTTTGACTCCTGTAAACTCGTTCGAGAAATCCGATTTTTTCAAAAATCGGATTTCTACTTTTTATGACACTTTTTGAGGCAAATTAAAATCAATTTCCGCCAATTTCTTCGCAGAAATCACCTGAACTAACCAATCATCCAACTGTTCCAAATCAGTCGTTGCCTCAATCTGCTGTACAATGCCCTTTGGAACACGGTTGAATTTATGACGTAGTTGACGAATCAGGACACGTTGTTCGCCCTGTTGTTCGCCATCCTGGAAACCATCCTGGAAACCTTGTCGCAGACTTTGCGACAAAGCATCTTGAAATGTGGGTAATTTCCCAATCGCCTCAGGCATTTCCTGGAAAAACTGGTCAATGATTGGCCAGGTTTCTTCGCGTATAATGTGTTTCATGGGTTTCGCCTCCAATAGTTTTCGCCAAATCAATTCTGGATCGGTTGCTAATCCAATATCCACTATCAGTTGTAAATAGTCCTTTAGCCCTTCATCCAGACAGAGGGCAATAAACTGTTCCAATTTCTTCCCTCGTGCTAAGGGCAACAACGGATAGTTTTTTTCAACCAAATCCAATTCAGTGGGATGAATAATCCATTGACTTAATTTTTCATCACTTAAGTAAATACCGGCTTCCTTCTTAACAAAGCGATATTCTTTGCTAAGTTGGTCCAAAATTTTATCCGGTCGTGTGACGCACACTATCGTCACCGTCATTTCATGAGCTAGTTGAGGGGGTTCGTCAGTATTTTCTTCTTCTTCTTCCATTAAATCATCGGATTCTTCAGCCAATTTGGTGGGTGATTTTTTGACACCCATTCCCCATGCCCGCATTATAATCCGATTAAAATCCGCGATAGTTAACGGATCATAAAAGCCCTTGAGTTCAATGGCATTGAGTTGCCGAAAGTGAGCAAAGACGGTATTTTTTAATCGCGCCTGTGCTGCCTCAGTGCGGCTGGTAACAACTAAATCAATTTTCCGCGCACGGGAAAAAACTTCTCGTTCCGTTTCCACCTTAAATCCCCAATTTTTAAACAGGCGATCATAAAAGGCTTTCGTCGTTTCGTCAAAAGGCTCGTGTTTTTTTAATGTCATGGGTTACATACCTCATTAAAGCCGTTAAAGAAATCCGATTTTTGGAAAAATCGGATTTCTACTTCTAAAAAAGGTTAAAAGACACAACTCACCGCAATTCAAAAGCCGCACAATCAAAATCTATCCAATTTTCCATCTGCAAAGGCTCCTGATTCATCGCCATCACCACCCCACAAGCACTATAAAACCCCAGGGCAAGCCCTTGCGGCAAATCGAAGTCTAAAATTCCAAAAGTCTTAGGTTGAGGCAAAGTAACCGCTTGCTGATAAGCTTGTACTACCCCAGGCAAACTCGGTATCATGGGATAAACCAATGTCACAAAATAGCCCTGCGGAAATATAATCACAGCATAAGTATCATAAGGACCTGGTTGCTCAACCGCCGCATTCAAATCCAACTTAAAACTGAAATAATCACCCACTTGATAAGCAGACTGATTCATTCGCGCCGTGATAATCACCTGGGAAAAATCACCCTGGGTTTGGACTTCACCAAACAAACCATTTGACCAGGTACCCTCTACCCCTTGTGCCTGGTACAATACCCGCCACTTACCTGCCTGACGAAATTTATCATACCACACCGCATAACGATCCCCGGTCAGGTTCATCTCCAATTCTTCCCGATTAAAATCAGTTGCTTCACCCTCGTAATCAATATTCTGTACGCCCGGGCTGATAATAATTGCTCGTACCCGCCTAATGCCCTCACCGCTCGGCGACGTTTTCACCCATAACATGCTTTCCGTTGCTTGCTCTGCCAATATCTTCGGTTCATGAACATCTACGATTTCCGGCACATCAGCACTACTATCCCGATCATCCCCCAAAATAATCTGACTCGCATAAAGCCCATCATCACCTAAAATATAAAGCCCATCCCCATTATCATCTAATTGAGGGCGTTGTTCACCGAACAATGCCTTATCAGAAATGATCATATCTTCAGTGCGATCAAAGGCGGTTTTTAAACTCTCCTTGCGCCGCAATTCCTCAATTAATTTATCAGAAAAGCTGACAGAACGAACATTCCAAGCCCTGTTATCAGCATCAGCACTGGTAAGCACCACCCGTTGCACCGTTGCCCTTAAATCTTCACTCAGACTTAACTCATCTAAGAAAGAATTGGCAAACCATTTAAATCCTGAAAAGTGTTGGGATTAAGATAAACAATATCATTATCACTATAACCCCGTTCTTTCAGGAGACGATACATCCGGCGTGTCATTTCTTCAGTATAAGAAAACAACGTGTTGTGCTTATCCGCCCAACCGGCAGCAATAATAATTGCCCTACCAACAGGGCTGCCAGAAACAGGAGGCGGTGGTATGACAACCTCTTCAACAGGTGGCGCAATAGATAATCCCTCTGCCCGTAATTGATAATGGGGCAAGCCATTAAAACGAATCCAGCCCCCATTTTCTGACCAGGCATACCCATCAAACTCACCTGTCGTCATATTAATAGAAACTTGGCTATGCGCCGGATTAAAATTAATCCAACTCCCATCCAAGCTCCGTGCATAACCAGACAAATTACCCAGCCCATCATTATTCACTCCCCAATCAGTGCTAGAACTATTGGCATAAGTATAAGCATTCCCCCCACTATAACTCCCCAATTTTACCCAACCAATATTTTCAGCCCAAGCAAAACCCTCCAAATGATCAGAATAAACTGTAACACCTCCATGCGTAGGGCGAAAATTGATCCAACCCACATTGCTACCCCAGACATATTTTTGATTCGCATCAATATTGCTGGCAATGAGGGTACTTGACAATACTAAACTAAACAGCAAGCTGGATAGGATAACTGGCATTATTTCGTCGTGCCAAAATGGTGAATATTGAGCGTGTCGATGTCACTAATACCACCATGGGCGCAGCCCCAGTTATCGTATTGTTAAATTACGCCCTCAAGTGCTAATGGCAGGTTTCGATCCGATGTTACTTGATATTGTTGACGATAGCTTGAAAATCATTGCGGTAGTGCGCGAAGGTGTTGCACCCATACAGCATGTCTATCTCAGCGAAAATACGGGTAGTTTTAACATGGGCATGAGATTAGACGGTCAATTGTTCAATGGTGATAAAATTTATTCTCTGACAATTGTTGGTGTCAGGGGGCAATTTTATAAGCAAGAATTGTCTAATCTTTTTGGAAGTTGTATTGGCGAGTTTAATATCACGGTGGTTGATCAAACACAACAAAGGCATTCATTCCCCCACTTTGAAAAAGGCGATAATCAGGATATAGACATATCAACACCGCTCACTTCAGCACAGCCTTACACAATCAAGGGCGTTCGTCGCCTCAAACCGCAACCGATAATTGTTGGTTTTGATCCCGTGATGATTGATTATGGTGACAGTGCTTTCAAAATCAAAGCGATTGTGCGCGCTGGTTTAGCTGGTATTAAATACGTCACATTAAAAACCTCATCAGGCGGTTTTCCATTAGCCATGGACAAAGAACAAGAACTTGCCAATGGTGATGTGATGTATAGTACGGTATTCACTTTCCAACGCGGAAAATTTCCTGTCGGGGCATTACGCGATTTATTTGGTACTAACTATGAAGGAGAATTTATCGTAGAAGTTATTGACAACGCTGGACAACGCCACGCATTCCCCACATTGGAAGGATGTGATTGTCCGGAACAGTAAAATTAAACTGTTGAGAAATCCGATTTTTTGAAAAAATCGGATTTCTTTTTATAGATGTTCAGATAAATATTTTGGCTTTAAGACCTGCCATGTTTTGAAAACCTGGCAGGTCTGATAACTTTTATTTTCCTGAAAAACTATAGATAAAATTTAAAACTATCATCAACAGAGAACCAAAAACATGTCCCTAAAAAAACTGACTCCTTTATGTTTATTAATATTAACGCTCCCTATCAGCGTTTTCAGTCAAGAAATTGACTTACAAGGCACCCAAATTATCGGTGATAAAAAAAGTGCCACCGTAACACAAGAATCAGCACCCTCCCCAGATGAACCGGCTGAAAATGCCCAAGTCCTCTTACCTGCCGTCATCGCACCACCCCTACCCGAACAAATCGCAGAAGGTGTCTATCGCAGTGAACACTTCATTGATGATAAAGACGTACCCCCTGGTTATTATAAGAAACGGACTCCGTTTGGGGATTTTTTGATAAAGGATGAGGAAATGTCGAAATAAATTTGGAGCTAATAGCTTTTCAGCCGGGTAGCCGGGTCACTGCCATTAAGTTAATGGCAGACACTTATGTCTGCCCCTACCAAACATCATGTATTTATGGGCTGTAGCGGTTACAATTTTTTAATTGAAGCCTCATCTAAACCCGTCATTTGCATAATCAAAGTGAGGTCAATTTTGGCTTGCAACATTTGTTTGGCAATTTGTAATTTCGTTATCGATTCGGCTTTTGCCACTTTTTCTCTCGCCGCCTGTTTTTCAGCTTCGATTGCCTGTTCTTTGGCTTCGATTGCCTGTTCTTTGGCTTCGATTGTCTGTTCTTTGGCTTTCAGCTGTACCAACCTTTCTCGATTGGCTTTTCTTTCGGCTTGTAGTTCTTCTTGATCTGCTAACCATCTCATTTTTTTATCATGAATTTCTAATTCTGAAGGAGTTAAGCAAGCAAGATTGGCAACTTCAAGAGCATGATTGAGGGTTTCATCTTCCGCCAAGCTTTGGGGAATCGCGGTTAAATGCCCGGCTTGTTTGATAAAGTAAATCCACTTATCCGCCATGGAACTCAGTTCGCTTTCCGTTTTATGAAACTTGGGCAATTCCACAAACACGATTTCTAACTCATTATAAGGGAACAAAACCAATTGAGAGGTTTCCATGAATTTGAAAGATGTGATGACGGATGATTTTAGCTTCTCATCAGTCAACATCACAAAATCGGTAATGGTTAGGGCAATCGTTGGATTGTGTTTAATATATTTATCACCAGACTGCAATTGAGTCGAATAAGCCTTAGCCAAATTCGACTGAACTCGTTTGCCAAAGCCACCCTGATTGTACGCCTGCATTTCGATAATCACCGTTGTGCCATTCTCTAATCTGGCTTTAATATCCACATAAGTTTCTTTTAAACCTTCAACCAAAGGCACTTGATAGGGATTAACGATGGTTAAATCCGTAATGAAATGACCGTCCAAATCCAGCACAGCATTTAGAAAACTCAGGAGAATATCTTTAGATTCTTCACTTCCAAATACTTTTTTAAACGCAAAATCGGTTCTAACATCAATAAATTGCATATTCTTTCTCCAAGAGATTGGGTTAAGTCTCAACCCGTATATATAGATGTTCAGATAAATAATTTTTTTTGATCAAACCTGCCATGTTTTGGAAACCTGGCAGGTTTTGTGAAGTTATTTATGTGAAAAACTATAGCTATTAATAATGACAATTTTCTAGCCGGGTAGGATGGGCAACGTGTTTTTATTGCCACCATAACCATTTGGTGATTATTTCGGTGGGCAAATAAACACTTGGGGAGCCCTACCTGACTACCTGGCTGACTTGTTAATTATAAGGGCAATAATGTAGGTGGGTAGGAGTGAAACTCCTACCCACCCTACGCTTGCTGCACAAAGTAGTGATGATTCCAAAAAACCTGCCAAGGTCTCAAAGACCTGGCAGGTTTAGTACTACATATTGCAGGACTACCCTATTTTTTAATTCACTGTTTTTTATTATTATGCACCTTATTTTCATTTTTGTCAATTTTGCCAATTTCCGACTTTCTTTTTAAGAAAGCTATCTTAGGTAACTCAAAAAAATTAATGTACCCATAAAATATCGTCAAGACCTGCCAGGTTTTGAAAACCTGGCAGGTCTTTATCTGAAAATGGGTATTTTATTTTTTGTGAGTTGCCTTAGTATTTTTTAAGCCGCGTGTGCTAAAATATCTACCATTGCGGGAAACCAGTCAGGTCTTAAATGCCTGACAGGTTTTTGGAATTTATTTGCCTAAAAATCCATAAGGAGAATGATAATTAATAACAATAGGTGTCTAGTTCAACAGCTTGCTTTGGGCATAAGCTTATCAATGAGTTTGACGCTTGCCAGCCAGGCTGATTTTAGCGGTACCGTATTGGAAATCAATGATGAATCGACTTGGGAAATCCTATTTTCTGGTAAAACAGATTCAGCGAATCTAGCGACTAGCATGACTGTGGGAGATTTCAACGGAGACGGCATAACCGATTTGGCTTTAGGCTCCCCTGATGCATCTTCCCGTCGGGGCGTGAATAATACGGGCGGTGTTTCTATATATTTTGGCAATCCGGCTCTCAAAAGCTTGGGAGAAGTGATTACACCTAATGGTGTAACTGAAAACTTCGCCCTTTACGGAACCAAACAGAATGAATACCTGGGCAAGCAGTTAGCCGCTGGCGATTTAAATGGCGACGGTATAGATGATTTAGTCATCGTAGCTCAACAAGACTATAGCTATGATCAGACAAAAGTTTACATACTATACGGTCAAAACGATTTATCAGGTAATATGAACTCAATTGAGGCAGATGTCATGTTGGTACGTGATTTCATGCATGTTTCTGCCCTGGCTATTGGTGACATCAACGCCGATGGTATTGATGATTTAGTCATCAGTGACGACTTGACTAATACAAACGGTACACCGCCTAATCAGGTGAGTCGTAATATTCATGGTGCCGTTTATGTCATGTTAGGTCGTCATCAATGGCAAACGGTTATTGATTTAGCTTGTAGAGCAGATACAATAATTACCCGTCTTAATGGCAATGGCGTTTTCCAAGTTTCAGGATTGGCTATTGGTGATGTGAATGGCGATGGCAAAAACGACTTGGTGATGGGTGCTTCTAAAGAAAGCAATGATAGCTTGAGTTTGGAAAAAATGGGCAGGGTTTATGTTTACCTTGGACGTGATAAGCTTCCTAGCACCATTGATGTGGCTACCGATATCAATCTATTTCTATTCATTCAAGGTTCACGGGTCAATGAACAAATGGGTGAAACATTGGCTGTTGGAGATGTCAATGGGGACGGTATTGAAGATATACTCATTGGCGGACCACAAGCATGGGAAGCAGACGTACCTTACACAGCCGGTTTTGGTAAAATTGAACTCGTTTATGGTGCTAAAGATTTAGCTCAAGTTCCCTTAGACTTATTAGATGATGCTGATGTGACTTTGACACTTACTTCGCAAATCGGAAAACCCAACTTTCTCACCGGACTTACCCTGATAATGGCTGATCTTAACAACGATCAGATTGACGATATTATCGTTAGCACACCTAATGGTTTTTTAAATGGGGGTAATAACGGTTGGGTGCATATTGTCTATGGTGGTTCAACACTCCCAAGCCAAATAAAATTAGATGAAAGTGCCAATATATGGGTACAAGCACCCGAACCCGCTCATAGATTAGCCGGTGCTAAAATGGGAAATACGTTAGCTGTTGCTGATTTAGATGCCAATGGTCATTTAGACTTGGTGATGGGAGCACCTAATGGCAGCTTATCCGGCAAAACGGACAATGGCTGGACAATTGTCATGTTCGATCCCACCACAAAAACGACCACCTTAGTTTGCACGGTCAATGATAGAAGGGGATGTGAAACGCAAGGAGCTTGTGAAGCAGTAGACGGTGCATGGAATGGTGCTCAGTGTTTGGATCCCGTAGCCATTTTGAACCCCGTTTCCTGGATATTGACCATACCCGCCGTGGAAGTGCCTATACTAGGCTTCCTTTCTTACACCCTAGTACTTGATGTACTTTCTTTTCAATTTGAATTGACTGAAACGGGTCCAGGCGCGGCGAATGTGATGGCACCAGCTCGTTATGATACAACAAGCGGAAAATTAAACATTCCATCAGTATTTGTAGGTGATAAAAATTATTGGGTTGAACTTCAAGAAGTAGCTGATACTTCGCCGATGCTTTTTGATATTGATAATTTTGGGGAAAATAGATAAGGGAACTCACAAACATTAATATACCCATGCCAGACCTGCCAGGTTTTCAAAACATGGCAGGTCTTTACCCATTAGCAACTTAAAAAATAGACTCATCTAATTCTTCACCATTATCTTCTTTTTTTGACTTTGGAACCGGGAGAGGACAAGTATAGCCCTTCATCGGATCAAAACAAAGACCATTTAAAGACTTTTTATCTTTTGAAGTGGTTTGAGTATCAATCTTTTTTGGTTTGGCAATAGAAGCAAACACATTACCCACCACAGAAATCATCAAAATCAGGCTAAGACTTAAAATGATTAATATCTTATTCATTTTGATTTCCTATTATTTTATCATGCTGTTGAACAATTTCAGTATTCTGCTGATAAAACATGCAAGTTTTTAGCCAAAAATGCTAGAATGACAAGCATGTTCAGCGTTTGTTCATTAACCAAAAGGAAAATATTCTGAGTAAAAAACTACTTAAATCAACAGCAATGGTAGGTGGGATAACACTCATCTCCCGTATTTTAGGTTTTATCCGTGACGTGGTAATTGCCTTTATTTTTGGGGCTGGAACTAACACCGATGCTTTTTTTATTGCTTTCAAGATCCCCAATTTTATGCGGCGCTTATTTGCAGAAGGCGCATTTTCACAGGCATTCACTCCCATTCTCAGTGAATATAAAACGAAACGTGAAAAAGCAGAGGTTAAAGATTTAATCAATCATGTTGCCGGTCATTTGGGTACTATATTAACACTGATTACCGTTATTGGTATCTTGATTGCGCCGCTGTTAGTCTTAATTTTCGCCCCCGGTTTTATTCAGCAGCAGGAAAAATTTGACTTGACTGTCATGATGCTGAAAATTACTTTTCCCTATTTACTATTTGTCGCGCTCACTGCTTTTGCAGGTGCAATATTAAATACTTATGGGCGATTTGCGGTGCCTGCTTTTACGCCGGTATTAATGAATATCTGCTTGATTGGTGCTGCGATTTTGTTTGCACCCTACTTTGAGCAGCCGGTGATGGCATTAGCCTGGGGGGTATTCGTGAGCGGAATTGTACAACTGTTATTCCAATTACCTTTTTTATCTCGCTTAGGTTTATTACCCATCCCCCGTATTCGTCGGCATGATGAAGGTGTCAAACGGGTTTATCGTTTAATGATACCGGCACTATTTGGGGTATCCGTATCACAGGTGAATTTATTAATAGATACCTTGATGGCTTCTTTTTTAGTAACGGGCAGCATATCCTGGTTATACTATTCTGACCGTTTAATGGAATTTCCACTCGCCATATTTGGCATTGCTTTAGCCACCGTCATGTTACCGGATTTATCAAAATCCGTCGCACGAGGTGATATGCAAAAGTATAACCAAACCTTAAACTGGGCATTGCGATGGGTATTTTTAATTGCCACACCGTCCATGCTAGGTTTAATGATATTAGCCGCACCGATTTTAGCCACCTTATTTCATAATGGAGCATTTGGTGAGCATGATGTCATGATGACGGCGCGTAGTTTGATTGCTTATGCATTCGGCTTATTAGGTTTTGTATTAATTAAAATCTTAGCTTCCGGTTTTTACTCCCGCCAAGACACACGCACCCCGGTTAAAATTGCCGTCATTGCGATGATAACCAATATGGTATTAAATCTGATTTTAATTTGGCCCTTAGCTCATGCAGGTTTGGCCCTAGCAACCTCATTAGCAGCCATCTTAAATGCAGGCTTATTGTATCGCGGCTTACGTAAACAAGGTGTCTTTCAACCACAACCGGGCTGGCGTAATTTATTAATCCGCACGACGCTGGCAAGTTGCTGTATGGTACTTTTATTATGGTGGGGAAGTGGTACGTTATCTGAGTGGTTAAACTTAGGTACCTTTGATCGTGCATTACATTTATTTGGATGGATAATCGCTGCCATAGTGGTTTATTTCGTCAGTTTGATCTTGTTTGGTTTACGATTACATCATGTTAGCTTAAAGTAAAGAATGTTACCACCGGCGGAGCCGGTGGTAATTGTTCCATATTTCAAATGCGGAAATTAATGGCAAAACAGACTATGAAATTTTTCCAGAAGAAAATGCAAAAACCTTTGTTGCCAATGATCAAAAAATCATCAAAAGTCAGTCTGTACTAAAAATGGAAGAAATGGTACCGCACAGTGACGGACTTCACACTTATCTTTCAGTTAAATTTCCGTTAAGTAGGTACTCAAAAGTCTTTTAACATTTTCTATTTTTATAAATCTGTTAATAATCAGTGCTTTAGCAGAAAACAAAAATGTTAAAAGACTTTTGCGTACCTACATAATTACAAAAGATAAAAAATGAAAACTAACAATATGACGATGATGTGATTGCCGGGCTAAAACTAGGGGTTGTAGATTATGTTACTAAGCCTTTCAATTCAAAAGAATTGCTCACTCGTGTCAACACCCACCTTGAACTCCAAGCTGCAAAAGAAGAACTGCGAGAGGCTCTAGTAGAGAAAGAAAAAGCACTTGCCACAAAAGATAAGCTTTTCTCCATCATTGGTCATGATTTAGGCAACATATTCAATGGATTGCAAGGTTTAGCCTACAAGAGGCTCGTAATGGTTACGACTTGCTAACGAATATGTTAAATTGGTCAAGATCACAAACCGGTCGATTGCAAGCCAACCCAACAAGAATATTTTTACGATATTTAATGGTTCGGAATGTTGAAATACAACACGAAAAAGCATACCGTAAAGGAATTGATTTAGTTGCAGATGTTGATGAAAAACTATCGGCTTTTGCCGATGTCAACATGCTAGATACCGTACTCAGAAACTTAATTTCAAATGCGATCAAGTTCACTCAAGAATCTGGCACAGTACGAATTATTGCTGAACAAAAGGAAGTCGGTTTTATGTTCGCATTCCGGCAAGGCACTAAAACGAGTTTAGAATTCGATGTTTGAATTTTTTGAAGAAAAACTCAAACCTCGAAAGCATTTTAAAAAAATTGTATTTCTTTCCTCAAACTTATTTTTTAACTTGTTTAGGATCAATATCAAGGGCACGTAGTTTACGATATAAATGCGTTCTTTCAAGTCCCACTTGTGAAGCTACTTTGCTTACATTGCCCCCAAGTGTTTGTAATTGATGTTCTAAATAGGATTTTTCAAATTGTTCTCGCGCTTCCCGCCAAGATAAATTATAAATAGAAGCATTACCCACTTGAGTCTCCGGACGATTTTTTAAGATTGGCTCAATTTCATCTATTTCAATAGTCTGTTTATTACCTAAAATTAATAATCGTTGGACTAAATTTTTTAATTCGCGTACATTGCCGAGCCAAGAATAATTACGGAGCCTATTTTGTGCTGCAACGCTAAAACGCCGATAGGGCAGATTTTCTTTGTTAACAAAGAAATTAGTATAAAATTCCAATAATGCCGGCACATCTTCACAATGTTCACGTAAAGGCGGAATGCGTAGAGAAACCACATTCAAATAATCATAGAGTTCTTCCAGTAAACGCCCTTTAGCTGCAGCTTGGTTAATTTCATCAGTGGTTGTAGCAATAATGCGGACAGGGTTCCTAACGGGTTCCACGTCGCCATTTTTTAGTGAATATTGATTTTCCAAACGACTTAGTAATTGTGCCTGTACGGTATTGTCCACATCAGCAATATCTTTGATAAATAATATACCTTCATTAGCTTGTTCAAAACGTGTAGAAGTATTGTTCTCTAGGTGACCAAATAGTTCCAGCATTTGATTTTTTACGCTCATACCAGCAATACGGACTTGTATAAATGGACCGTTATTTTGACTCTTTTTGTGAATATAGTGTGCAAATAAAGTGCGCCCACAGCCGGGTTCACCACTGATAAGAACTGAAGTATTGTGCTGATTAATGCGCGTAATAGCTTCACGCAAGTTTGTCATGACCACGCTATGACCTAACGGTTCTGTCACGAATTGGACGTTTTTGCCTAAACGGTTATATTCCTGCTGTAACGAAGCCATTTCTAAGGCTCTTTGTATGGTAATTAATAACTTAGAAATTGAGAGCGGTTTTTCAATAAAATCATAAGCCCCCAATCGAGTTGCTTCCACTGCGGTTTCAACCGTGCCGTGTCCTGAGATCATAATCACCGGACTATTCATCAATCCGCTTTCATGCCATTCTTTGAGAAGAGAAATACCATCAATATCCGGCATCCAGATATCAAGTAAAATGAGATCGGGACGATGTTCATGTTGCATTTTTCGGGCGATTTCACCATTTTCTGCCACGCTAACGGTAAAACCTTCATCTTCCAGAATTTCTTTTATGATGCCACGAATATCGGGTTCATCGTCAACAACTAAAATATGTGCTGTCATTGTCAGTTATCAGATTTTCAGTTAGAGAAAAATATTTCTTCGTTCCCAAACAAAATAACGGAGCTGCAATAAATTCCATTTGTTCAGCACTGAAGCTATGCAAAGCAGTTTGCAGAGCAAACTTGATTTGTTCTCGCAGCTACGCAGTTACTGCGTTTTCTAAACAGAGTTTGGGAACTATAGTTTGTGAGAGAAATAAGGACGCATGTAAACCTGTCAGGTATTCGAGGACTGAAAGGTTTATGCTATCAAAATTGGGAATGATTTCGTTGATATTTCGTAACTATTCAGGGCAACCATAAAAGATTGCCCTATAACAATATTCTTATAGATGTTCAGATAAATATTTTGGCCTAAAGACCTATCAGGTTTTAAAAACCTGACAGGTCTGATAGCTTTGACTTTTCTGAAAGCCTATATATCAGTAATAACAGGCGGAATTTTTGGCTCACATGCTTGCATGTCCTTAACAGCTAAGGTTTTTCCTCACCCAAGCTTTGCATTACCTTTTCACGCTGAGTTTCAGATAGCATAGCTAATACTTTCTGTATTCCTTTTGTCATACCTTTTGCCATACCTTCTTGTTGGCCTTCCTGTCTACCAGCCTCTCTTTCTTGACGAGCCTCTTCAGGAGTCAAAGCATAATATCCGGTTTCTGCGGTTTTGCTTATCATGGTATCAAAATTGGGAATGATTTCGTTAATATTTCGTTTATATTTCCTTTTGAAATAAAAAGCCAGTGTTAGTAATAACCGGCGGCGTTTGTTTTCATCCTTTCCAGCATATTGCTCCAACAGCTCCTTAGCTTCATTGAGTTGTTGTTCATCCATGTCTTTTAAAATGGGGGCAAAAGCCATATATTCCCAAAGTGCCTTATGTTTGAGTTCTGCTAAAGTCTTTTCATAAAGCAAAATTTTCTGATAGCGAACTGCTATCACATATTCAATAGAACAACTTTCTGGATCATCCTTGCCTTCTTCTGGCCAAAAATAAATCACGTAACTTCTTATTTTTGGATAATTTAGAATACGTCCGGTTTTATCCCGTTCAGCATTGGCAAGGGCCAACTCCATATCATATTCAGCCATCCGCAGGGGCATATTTTTCTGCGCTTGTTTTTGAAATTCGATATGTAGTAAAAACTTTTCCCCCTCTGGATATTCTTTTGAGCCTACAGGATATTGCACCCAAAAAGCTAAATCTACTTTTAGATCAGACGTTCGTTGTAGCTCAACATTCTTTTCTATCAGAGAAACGAAGCTGGAAATCCCCATCAGTCGCAGGGCACCTTCAGGGTTTTGAAGAAATGCCTGTTTACAAGTTATATCAAAAGCGTTTTTGACCTCCTCTAATGGGTTTTCGCTGATAGTGTATTCAACATTTGCTTGTGAAAATAATACGATTTGTTGAGGTTCTGATTTTTTGGGAGAAAACGGTATTTTTTCAACCATTGTTTTTTTAATTATACTCCTTTTTACTGGATTATTAGAATTATAGATGTTCAGAAAGAAAAATAATTTATTTTGGAATGAAGTTTCAGACGCACGAGGGCAACCACAAGGGATTGCCCCTACATTTCTGAAACTTCGTTCCGAAGTAAACACAGTAACACAAAATATTATGTAGGGGCAAAACTGAATGGTTGCCCTAGTTATTTCATGCACGTTCCTTATTTATCTGAAAAACTATATATTATCCTAACTTGCTTCGCTTCGCAATTAAAATAAGTCAAAACCGACCGGTATAAGGGCGATGGATTAGGGAATCGTTTGTTGCCGACATTCGCCCGTTTTGACGCGGTAGTCACAGTCGCCGTAAGCGATTTTTGAGAGACAGCCGTTCAAAGTTAAATTGAGGCATAATAGGATAATTGTCAATAATATCAATCGGTTAGTGAGATAACGCATGGTTTTTATAGGCTTTAATCATTTCTAACGCGGTTTGTATAGCATAGTATAAGCTATGGCTTGAAGCTCGTCCAGTCCCCGCTAATTCTATGGCTGTACCATGATCAACTGAAGTGCGTATGATAGGTAATCCTAAAGTGATATTTACCGCTTCACCAAAATGACGTTGTTTGAGTACCGGTAAACCTTGATCATGGTACATTGTTAATACGGCATCAATTCCAGATAATGAAGTAGGTGTAAAAGCCGTATCAGCTGATACGGGTCCAATTAGGTGCATACCTTCCGCACGGAGCTGATTAAGTGTGGGAATAATAGTTAGGATTTCTTCGTTACCTAAATGTCCTCCTTCACCAGCATGGGGGTTTAAACCACAGACTAATATAATCGGATCATTGAGCAGCCATTTCTTTTGTAAATTATGGTATAAAATCCGTATCACGGTTTCTAAGCGGGTTGGTGTTATTGCTGCACTGATTTGTGATAGGGGCAAATGCGTTGTAACGAGGGCGACTCGTAATTTTGGCGTTGCTAACATCATAACAACTTGATGGGTACCGGTTTGCGCGGCTAAAAATTCCGTATGCCCACTAAATGGGATACCTGCCTCATTAATAACCCCTTTATGGATGGGGGCAGTGACTAGGGCATCAAAGTGATTATCTGTACAAGCTTGACAAGCCTGTTGCAGCGTTTCTAATACATAAGGTGCATTGGCAGGATTTAATTGCCCACATTTTACAGGCTGTAATAAGGAGATGGGTATGACATTTAAATGACCAGGTTGATGGAGATTCAATTGTTCCTTTTTGGATAAAGGTGGATGAAGTATTTGCAATTGAATTGATAAGCCTAACTGCACCGCCCTTTGTGCTAATAAATCCGGATCAGCAAAGGCAACGAGATAGGCAGGAATTGTTTTTTGTGCCAATTGTAGGGTGATATCGGGACCAATACCTGCTGGTTCGCCTGGAGTTATTGCAATACGGGGAATGATGGAAGACATAAATTATAGCATTTATCCGTTTATTATAAATTATCGGGCAGACACGCAGGTATGCCCCTACGAAATCCCTTATATTTCATGGCTTTCGGTGCGAACATAAGTGTTCGCTCTCATTTTTAATGTTTGCCCTCATTTTTGTGGTGGGCTATTCGGAAAAACTTTCATTGGCGCTAGTTGTAACTTGCCTTTCAGCACGTTTTAAATTAATCTTCAACGCTTCACTTGCCTGAATCGGGGAAACTTGCACTTCCCATTTTAAGTACTGTTTCTGTGATTTCCTTTACAATTCCTGACAAATCTGGTCTTGAATTTATTCTTAGAACGGTTAAATTCTAACATAAAGTTTAAAAATATCGCATTCCTAAATGACCAAACTGGACATCGGCACCTGACAGGTTTTTAAAACCTGTCAGGTCTGTTATTGTCAAACCTTCGCTTTTTCAAAAATGCCCTTGAGCGAAAAGATAATTTCTCGACGTATGCCCTTTAAACGGGGTTTTTCCGTTTCTAAAAAGGGTAAGGGACGACAGGTTTGCATGGTTCGTAAACCAAGACGGGCTGTGAGTACACCACTGCCGAGTCCTTGTGCGACTTGGGCTGACATGACTGATAACATTGAGCCACCCAATATTTCGCCTACACTATCGGCAACCATTTCACTGACATCGGCATAAATTAAGTTTTGCACGAGGCCACTGATTAAGCTCATCGTTCCTAATAAACCTGGTTTTCCTCCATATAGGGTAGCAACGTTTTGAATCATCCGGACATTACGCCATAGAGTTAGCACCGTATCAAGTAAAGCAATTTGACTGATCATCACCATCAACGCGGTTTCTTTAGAACGTTGACTGACAATATGATAGGCTTGTTGGTCAATTTCTTTTAAGACGATGTTGGAAAATAAGTTACAAACTTCGCGATCATGGTGGCTGTCACTGAGGGTAATATAGAAACGTTCAATACGCTCTTTGACATCGGGGCGGTGAGCGTAAAAATTGACCATTTTGTTGATGTAGCGAAGGGCGTGACCATAGCCGTCTTTTTCCATCAATTCATCACCTTCTTTTTGAAGTGCGGAGACGGTCCGTAGGGTTTGTATTTTTTGATAGGCTTGGCGACTCAGTATAAAGGTGGTAGTGCTGATGGTGAATATCAGAGCTAAAAATAATGTGCCGAGAAAAAAACTGTTGGCATATTGTTGTGCGATAAAATGATAAGTATCGACCAATAACATGAGAACCAATAATAGCCCTAGTGTACTGACTAACCATAGCCAGGGTGAAGTAGTCGTTGGGGAGGCGGGCGAAATAAGGCTAAGTGGTTCTACTTTTATGTCGTCTGGCTCATATTCCAGGGCAGTATCGTCTGGTAATATCACGGGTGGCGTATAATCTAAGGTGATAGCCGCTTCTTCCTCAGCAATGGTTTCTACTTTATCCAGTTCAAAAAAGAGGGGGGTTTCCCATGTTTCTGTATTCATTAAAATTTATCTCCAAGTAAAAATTCAAGGGCGCGATCAAGACGAATATGCGGTAAGCCACTGCCATGCACATTAGCTAAACGGGGCGGTTTAAATTCCATAAAATGGAAGCGTCCATCTATCCATTCTTCTGGCATGGGAACTTCTAGCGGAACTTCTCCAGGAAATAGGGCGACCGGTTTATTTCCGTCAATAGGCATACCCTTGATACATGAAATTTTTTTGCCCTGAAATGTGGTATAAGCAGCTTGGGTACATTTTACGGCTGCCAAAGCTAAAGTTTCAGTCTGCACACCTTCAAAAATAGCATTATTATTGGAGGTGGCTAACATATTTTGGAGAAAGTGTTCCAAATTTGGCAATTGATTTGGTGTCACATGATCTGCTTTAGTCGCGGCAAAGAGTATTTTGTCAATTTTTAAACCAAACCATTTGTTAATAAAGCCGGATTTACCATAGTGAAAACTTTTTAAGACCATATTAATAGCGTCACGCATATCAACAAAACTGGCATAGCTGGTATTAAAAGCTCTTAGCACATCAGCCAGCACAATTTGACGGTCAAAATGGGTAAAATGCTCCTTATAAAATTTTTTGACGACATGTTCTTTGTAAGATTCATAACGTCTTTTCATTTCAGCATAAAGGCTTTTATCATCAGAGTCAAGCTCTTCAGGCATTTGAAGTAGGGGGCAAAATTCCAACAAAGGTGCACCTTTTAAATCTTCGCCAGGCATAGTAAAACGTCCTGGTTGCAACAGGCTTAAACCATATTGCGGTTCTTTACAGCGATGTAGAAAATCGGTGTATAGTTGACTCGCTTGACGTAAGGTTGTATCTGTAGCTTCACTGGTCAAATCAAGTGTGTCAAGAAATTCTCGCCAGGCTTGAGATAGGGATAAGCGTGGTTCTGTTTCACACAGGCGAGCAATTTGTTCTGACCATTGCTCATAAGTGAGTTCTAGCAACGGTAAATCCAATAACCATTCCCCAGGATAATCAATTATATCTACATATAATGTATTGACGGGGGACATCAGTTTTAATAAGGGATTATTGGTAAAATAGCGAATAGCTAGTCTTATTTCACTGATACCGTTAGTGGGTTTCGGCCATGTGGGGGGGTCGCCACATAGTTGTTCAATGGCATAATCATAGCGAAATGTGGGTATATGCATATCGGGTTGCGGCATCGCCTTTGTTCCCCGCAAGCGCCCGCCACTCACAATTTGGAAAAAGGGTAAGTGGGTACCTTCTAATCCATGTAAGAGTTGATGTACTAATGAGGTAATAAAAACGGTTTTACCACTCCGGCTTAATCCGGTGACTGCTAGTTTAACTTGTCGCTCAAGTGAACGATTAATTCTTTCATTAAACAATGCCAATGTGTTAGGTTCTCCTTATTCAAAATAAAAATTAGTTTATAATTTTTCACATAAATAATTTCACAAAACCTGCCAGGTTTCTAAAACCTGGCAGGTTTGATAATGAAGGGTTGAAAAAACATATTTAAAATCAAACACTTATACTTAAACTCTTCATTCGCATGTCCAAAATGTTCCCAATATTATCTTTAATTTAATTTTTAATCTAAAATCTTAATCTTAATCAATTAACAATTAATAATTATGAATACATTTTACCACTGGGAAGGAAAAAATTTAATTTTATCGGTGCATGTACAACCTCGCTCCAGTCGTGCAGATATTGTTGGTGAATATGGGGATAGATTAAAAGTAAAAATTACTGCTCCCCCAGTTGATGGAAAAGCGAATGCTGAGGTGTGTCAATTATTTTCTAAGCTATTTGGTGTTGCCAAATCACGGATCATAATACAAAGTGGGCAGATTAGTCGTGATAAATGTCTTTGTATTCAATCACCGAAAAAGTTACCATCGTTTATAATGTCTGACTCATGAACCTATCCCACTATTCGTACCTACATAAGTAGGTATACTACTAACGGGTAAATTTTGGACTTTTTTTTAACGGTTGGTGGGCAAAAAAAGACTTGCCCACCCTACATAAAAATCCAAATTTCAGCCGTTCAGATTTGGAAACCTGTCAGGTTTGACGTTTTAGAAGTTATTTTTTGCCCGTTCCTTTATTTATTAGCACGATGCTCAATCAAATTGTCAACCACGCTCGGATCTGCCAGGGTGGAAGTATCACCCAAGTTGTCGATCTCATTAGCAGCAATTTTACGCAGAATGCGGCGCATAATTTTGCCTGAGCGTGTTTTGGGTAAGCCCGGTGCCCATTGAATTACATCGGGACTCGCTATCGGACCAATTTCGATGCGAACTTGTTTTATGAGTTCTTTTTGTAGTTCTTCACTGGGTTCCATATCATTCATTAAGGTGACATAAGCATAAATGCCTTGTCCTTTAATCTCATGGGGATAACCTACGACTGCCGCTTCTGCAACCGCTTCATGTAGCACGAGCGCACTTTCTACTTCTGCTGTACCCATGCGGTGTCCAGAAACATTGAGTACATCATCTACACGTCCAGTAATCCAGTAGTAACCATCTTCATCACGCCGTGCACCGTCACCTGTAAAATAGTTGCCGGGGTAGCTTTTTAGATAGGTGTCAATGAAGCGTTGATGATCGCCATAGACAGTTCGCATTTGGCCAGGCCATGAGCGAGTGATAATTAAATTACCAGAAGCTTCGCCTTCAAGGACTTTGCCTTCATTATCGACTATCGCTGGTGTAATGCCAAAGAAGGGGCGCGTGACAGAGCCTGGTTTCAATTGGGTTGTACCGGGTAGGGGGGTAATGAGAAAACCACCCGTTTCAGTTTGCCACCAAGTATCCATAATGGGACAACGACTGTCACCGACTACATGATAATACCATTCCCATGCTTCAGGATTAATCGGTTCACCAACCGTGCCTAAGATACGCAAACTCTTGCGGCTGGTTTTTTTGACAGGTTCGTTGCCTTGAGCCATCAAAGCACGAATGGCGGTAGGGGCTGTATAGAAAATGTTGACTTGATGTTTGTCGACGACTTGCCAAAAACGGCTGGCATCGGGATAGGTGGGAATGCCTTCAAACATTAGAGTTGTTGCGCCGTTAGCCAGTGGTCCATAAATAATATAGGAGTGTCCAGTGATCCAACCGACATCTGCGGTACACCAATAAATATCCCCATCATGATAATCAAAAACGTATTTATGCGTTATGGCGGTGTAGAGGAGATAGCCGCCTGTGGTGTGTAAGGCACCTTTGGGTTTTCCAGTTGAACCTGATGTATAGAGAATAAATAAGGGGTCTTCTGCATCCATTTTTTCGGCTGGGCAATCGGCGGATACTTTTGCCATTTCTTCGTGATACCAAATATCTCGCTCCCCTTTCCATTCTTTGTGAGGTCCCGCGTGTTTAACGACAACAACGGTATGTACATCCGGACAATGCGTCAGGGCTTTATCTACATTTGCCTTGAGGTGTATTGCCCGTCCACCACGCAATCCTTCATCGGCTGTGATTACTACTTCGCAACCCGAATCAAGGATGCGATCTTTTAAGGCTTCTGGGGAAAAACCACCGAAAACGACAGAGTGTACTGCACCAATACGGGCGCATGCTAACATAGCAATTGCTGCTTCTGGTATCATTGGCAAGTAAATACAGATGCGCTCTCCTTTTTTGACACCGCGCCCTTTAAGCACATTGGCAAAGCGGCATACTTTTTCGTGTAATTCACGCAGTGTGATTTTTTTGTCAATTTTTGGATCGTCACCTTCCCAGATGATTGCCACTTGATCGCCCCGTGTTTCTAAATGACGATCCAGGCAGTTATAAGCAACGTTCAGTTTTGCACCTTCAAACCAACGAATTTTGCCTTCTGTATAATTCCCGCTTTGTACTTTATCCCAATCTTGGAACCAGGTGATGAATTCTTTTGCTTGTTCAGCCCAAAAAGTGTCTGGATCAGAAACGGAACGCGCATACATTTCTTGATATTTTTCATCAGTGATATGCGCTTTCGCGGCAATTTCTGGAAAAACGTCATAAACTTTGACATCACTCATCGTTAATTTATCCTTATTTTGTTTGAATCAGAATTAACCGATTTTAAAAATTTTACCGATTTATAGAATAACATTTTTTAAGCCTATAATTTTGAAGGATTGCGGATTTATTAAATCTTGAATCCTAAGGGCAATGTTTTTGCCCTACTGTGATACGAGGTAATCCCGCTAAATCATGATAAGTCTTGACAGATTCGTAATCATATTCTATAAATAGTTCACGTACAGTTTTGGCTTGATCATATCCATGTTCTAATAATAGCCAGCCCCCCATGACTAAGTGAGATATAGCTCCGGCAATCAATTGTCGTATATCAACTAAACCATCTGCGCCTGCTATTAATGCAATACGGGGTTCATATTGAACGCCGCCTTGTATCAAATGAGGATCATTTTTAGGGATATAGGGCGGATTAGAAACAATCAATGTTGCTTTTATCTCCCCCAAAGCGATCCACCAATTACTTACCATAAATGTGACTTGCGAAAGGGCTAAATTTTTGGCATTGGCTTGTGCTACTTTTAGAGCCATTCTGGATTTATCTGTCGCTAAAATACGACAATGAGGGCGTTCTTGGGCAATAGCGAGGGCAATTGCGCCGCTCCCAGTACCTAAATCTATTACTTGTTCTTGACTATCCTGCGGTAATCGCGCCAAAGCTTGTTCAACTAATAATTCTGTATCTGGTCTAGGAATCAGTGTATCTTGAGTCACTCGCAAATGTAATGACCAAAATTCCTTATGTCCAGTTAAATAGGCTATTGGTTCATCTTGGAGGCGGCGAGTTAGTAGTGTTTGAAACTGGGCATTTTGACTGGGTGTTAAAATTTTATCTGACCACGCGTACAAATAACTCCGTGTCACCCCTAAAACATGGGAAAGTAAAACTTCAGCATCTAAACGTGGACTGTCAGAATGTATTAAAAGTTTAATGGCTTCAATTAGAGTCGTATGGATGATAGGTTTCATAGTTAATGCGAATTAATTGTTAAAAAATTCTTTTAAAATCATATAGTTACCGGTGAACAGGTGGTCATTCCTTAACAAAAAACTTGAATAAATATTTAAAATGCTGTAGTATGTTTTGTTTTTATCGCAAAAACGTGAAAACTGATTAGGAAAAAATATGCCTTATCAATTTAATGCTAATAATGTCTTTGAGATGGCTGAACAGATGGAAAGTAATGGGGTGAAATTTTACCAAGCCGCCGCTAATTCCACTGATAATGAGGAACTTAAACAGTTTCTAAATCATTTTGCTCAGATGGAAGTCGCCCATCAAAATATCTTCAAATTATTGAGAGAGGAATTGTCGACTCAAGAAAAAGCGGCAACGGTATTTGATCCGAACGATGAATCTACCCTCTATTTACAAGCCCTCGTCGATTCTCGGGTTTCGTTTAAAAATGAATACCAGATGAGCTCAATTGAAAATATCTTAAAAGCGGCAATTGAGTCTGAAAAAGATACCATTATCTTTTATCTTGGTATGAAAGAAGCTGTTCCAGAACATCTTGGAAAAAATAAAATTGATAAAATTATCAAGGAAGAAATGGCACACATCCGTATTTTAAGCCAGAAATTGGTTAAATTCAAAGCGGATGAGAAGGCAAGCGTCGGATCAACTCAGTAAGGGATTGAGTTTTAGAACTGACAGGTTTTTAAAACCTGTCAGGTTATGATAAATTTTCCCTATCATTCAAAAATAGAACTAATTTTTTATCTAATTGGGTAATGTGGTGAGTTAGCCAATAAATGATGTTTTGTTGAATTTGTAGAACTAAAGATAAATGCCCTCCGGCTCTTTTGTAATCCGTTTTGATTTTATTGAGATGCTCGATAAATTCTCTATGTTGGGTTTTATGAATAGCATAGTTAGGATAATGATATTGTTTCATATACTTTTCTTCTGTTTTAAAATGACTAGAGACATAATGTTCCAAAAAATTGATCATTTCATTTAATTCTTCTTCTGTTTCACCACTGCCTATAGACATGACGAGATTTTTGAGTCTAAGGCGTAATTCCTTGTGCTGTTTGTCAATAAAAGAGTTACCTACTGATAATTCTGAAGTGCATTCTATAATTGAGGCGATTTCTTCCCAAAATTCGCTCTCTTTCACTGCTAAAAAATTTTGACAGCGTTGGAGATAGAGTTCAGGTAGGGTATCGTGAGGATTTTGATGCAAACAAATTTGCATTAATTTTTTAACTTGATTAAATTTTTGTAATTGATATGATTGAACTGCTTCTTCAAAAGTGTTCAGGGTGGCGAATTTTCCTTCTCGAATGGGTTTGGGATCGGCATTAAATACGGCAAAGATGTTAATACGTTCTGTTCTACCTTTGACTTTGATATTATCAAGAAATCGAATGGCGTATTGAGCTTGTTCTGTTAAATTGATAAAGGTATTTTCACCAATGATGAGTGATTCTTGATAAATTTTGGTGAGACTTTCAATACGCGCTGCAACGTTTACAGCATCACTAATAACGGTGCCTTGTAGCCGATTTTGTTCGCCTATGATACCTAACATGAGTTGACCCGTATTTAGACCAATACCGATATTAATGCTAGGTAAGTTTTGACGCTGTAGAGTTTGGTTAAATTCAGAAAGCTTGTTGAGCATTGCAATTGCAGCTTTGAGTGCATCATCTGTATTGATAAATAATGCCATAATGGCATCACCAATATATTTATCAATTAGACCATTATGTTCACGAATAATAGGTCCCATTGCTTTTAGGTAAGCGTTCATAAAATTAAAATTTTCTTGGGGCGACATTTTTTCAGATAATGCGGTGAAGGCTCGGATATCTGAAAATAGCACAGTCATATTCATTTCTAAATGATTACCCAGTTGGGTATCAATAATATTATCTTTGTTCAGCAGTTGTAAAATTTCATTGGGCATAAAACGTGCGTAGGCTTGATTGGTTTTCTTTAACATGTCTTCAGAACGATTAATAGAAGTCAGCATGTGACTCATGGCACTTGATAATTCTCCTGTTTCATCTTTAGAATGGACTTGAATATTAATGTTTCTGTTGCCGGAAGATATTTGATTAGCTACATTGACAAGCGTTTTTAAGGGCTTTGTGATACTGCGTATAGAAATATAAGATAAAAAGAGCGTTAATATAATGGTTATGCCGGTAATGATTAAGTAAAATATGAATGTATTTTGTGCCTCTTTTTTAAGGGCTTGAGCGGAGGCTTTTAGATCATAAGATATTTGATCTTCTATGGCTTTAAATAGATTGATTTTGCCGGTTGCCATTTTCCACCAATAAGTGGGTTCTATTTCCAAATAACCATCATTCAATAAATTATTGAGTGCTTGAATGGCATCGGCATCATCTATTTTAATAATCGCGTCAATTTCATCGACTGTTTTTTGTTGTTTTTTAAGCTTAATTGCCTTCGTTAAGTACTGATTATAGGTATCAAATGTATTTTCAATGATCTCAATATTTTTCAGATCGTGGGATGAAATGTAGGGGAGATTTTTGTAGATATTCAAGATCATATAAGCATTTTCGTACTTTTGATAAAACACATCAATATATTTTGTTTCGCCCCAGAGTATATAATTACTAAGTTGATGAATTAATCCGTTGTAGCCTAAATGGGCATGTAAATTCGCAAGAATTCTAAATTTAGAGGCTTTTTTAAAAGCAATTTTCCGTATTCTTTCTACTTCATTTACAAAGTCACCTTGCACTATGTCATGATAAATTTTCCTTTGATGAGGGGTTGCAAAGAATAAAAAATGTTTAATATAGTTATCTTGAACACCTGCTAGTAAGATAGATTTTCGATAAACACCAGGCGCAAAATGACCTTGAATAAAAACATTGTTTAAGGTTGCCCTTTCAATACCTGCTTTTTCTTTAACTTGTAGAATATTGACATAAGCAACGAGCATATTATAAAGTTCTGATTTTGTGGTGATTTTTGATAGCTCATTAATTTCCGTCAAAAGTGAAATGATAATTTGGCTATAATATTGTAATTCTTCTTCCAGCGATATATTCAATTCATTAATTAAATTTCTTTTAGTTTCAATTAATTTGAGCCTGGCAAAAACGCTATCCAAATCATCCTTAATTTCATAGTTAAAAGGCTTAAAGTTAAAATTGGTTATAAACCGATCTAATTTTTTGATAGCGTAATCGGTTTTAGGTCTTTGCATCCTGAGCCGATGAGAAAATTTGGTGCCTTGACTGCCGATGAAGCCGGCTGATATGCCCCTTTCTTTTTGTAATTCGTGGACCAGTGAACTGGATTTGACAGCTAGCTCTGAAAGTGCCTGTAATAAGTTCATGTTATCAACGATGTTTTGTTTTTCTAAGGTGCTGGCGATGGTGAAGTAAACGAGTCCAATAATTGGTATCATCACTATTATTATGAGCTTATGACTTATTTTAATATCTTTAAACATGTTTGTCAGTTATCAGTTATCAGTTATCAGTTATCAGTTTTTTCCTTAACTTCAAAAATGTTAATTTTTTCCTCCCGTCCTTTAACTTGAAGATTATCAATAAATTGAATAGCATAATAATTAGGTTTTGTCAAATTATTTAGCGTATTTTGAGTGATAATCAATGACATTTTATAACTTTTAGTTAAACTTTCAACACGCGAAGCTAAATTCACCGCATCACTAATCACGGTGCATTGCAATCTATTTTTTTCCCCAATAATACCCAACATCAACTTACCCGTATTAATGCCAATACCTGTTTCAATTTCTTGATGCTGAATTTTTGACATTTCAATCGCCGCATTAATCGCATCGTCTGCCCTGATAAACAGTGCCATAATCGCATCGCCAATATATTTATCAATAAAACCATTATGTTTACGGATAATAGGTTCCATTTTTTTTAAATAAGCATTAAGAAAATCGAAATTTTCTTGGGGAGACATTTTTTCAGATAGGGCAGTGAAAGAACGAATATCCGAAAATAAGATAGTCATTTCCATTTCCTTATAGTTGCCCAACTGAGTATCAAGGATATGCCGTTTGTTTAATAGCCTTAAAAATTCATTTGGCACAAATCTGGCGTAAGCCTGTTCGGTTTCTTTTAATATTAATCGATTATAAAAAAGTGTCAATAAAATCATACTGCCGGTGATGATTAAATACAAAATAAATTTGAACTGAGCATTTTTTTTAAGCGTTGAAGCAGATACTTTTAAATCATAAGATAGTTGCTCTCCTATCTTTTCAAATTGTTCTATTCTAGCCGTTGCTATTTCCCACCAATCAGTTGCTTCCTTATTTAATTGATAATTTCTAGCGGCTTGCCTAATTACTTCAAATTTTTTAATTAATTCTTCTGACATAAAGTCATGATAGTGTTTTTTTTGCCTGGTGGTTGCGGAAAAAAAGAATTTTCCGAGATAGATATTTTGTGCCTCAATTAACGAAATAAATTGGTTATACAAATTTGAACTGAAATAATCTCGACTGAGAACATGATTTAAAGTGGCTCTTTCAATACCTGCTTTTTCTTTCGCGTAAAGTAAATTCACATAAGCTCTGATTTGATTAGAAAATTTAGTCTGTATAATAGACATTGATGAATAATTAATATTTGCCAAAAGCAAATCAATAATATCGCTATAATATAAAAGTTCTTTTTCTAGCGATATATTTAAGCTATCAACCAAATTTCTTTTAGCTTCAATGATATTCAGTGCCGCAAAAATCCTTGCCAGATTGTTTTTGATTTCATAACCAAGATATTCAACTGAAACATTTTTTAAAAAAGTTTTTAACTTTTTAAGGGCAATATTCGTCTGAACTCGTTGTGACTGAAGTTCATTAGAAAATTCCATTTCTTTACTACCAATAAAACCAGCAGATAAACCCCTTTCCTTTTGTAATTCATGCACCAATGAATTTGACTTAATCGCAAATTCTGATAATTTATGCAATAAATTCATTTCATTAACAATTTTTAATTTTTCTAATGTCAGATTAACCGTAAAAAAAATCAGCCCAATCATTGGGATAGCCACAATGAATGCCAATTTATTGCTGGTTTTGAGATTTTTTAACATGATTTATAGAAAGTTGAATGTTGCCCGCTTAATGTAGCAATTATAATAACCTATTTTAAAAACGCAAATTTTATTTTTCCCGCCTATTAAGTTTTTGATGTTATTTTGCAAAAATCTATCCGAAACTAAACCTGCCAGGTTTTAAAAACCTGGCAGGTTTATGCCCTACCTACACCACGTCTCCCACATTTTCCGATATTCTGCTTCTAAGCAATAAGTGAAATTAACATAATCCATTAAGGGAGATGCGAGCATTCTTTCACGCATACTTGCCCGTAATTGTTGTAAATAGTCAGTATCATTAGCCAGTTTAAGGCAAATATCCACATATTGTTCTGAAGTGTAAGCAATCAATTCGGTTAAACCAAGAGTGGATAAAATACTTAATCCCATTCGCGAACTATGAGTTTTTCCAACTAAGGTAACTACCGGGATCCCCATCCATAATGCTTCGCAAGTCGTTGTGCCACCATTAAAAGGGGAAGGATCAAGTCCAATATCTACTTGGTGATAGCGTTTTAAATAGGCGGGGGCAACATCCTGCGCTTCTAATATCAGTCGCTCTGGCGCGATGCCCATTTTTGCCAATTGTTTTTTTAATGCTTCTCGTATTGGCTCATCAGATAAGACTTTCGTTTTAAGAAGTAACTTTGAACCACTGACTGTATTTAACACTTCCGCCCAAAGTGCTAAAATATCAGGATTCATTTTGGCATAATTATTAAATGAACTGAAAGTGATAGCCCCTTGTTCAAAATAAGGTAATTCACTCACGGGCGGTGTGTCATCATGGGGGCGATAGCAATAGTAACCAGGTATTCTAATTAGGGACTCTGAAGAAAATGGCTCGCTCGTTTCTTGGGGATCGCGATAATTGTCTGTAATCCGATAATCAATAGCAGTGAGTCCAGTCGTATTAGGATAACCCAGATAGCTGACTTGTATCGGTGCCGGTTTCATCGCAAAAACAAAGAGCCTGTTTCCAGCAGTATGCCCTGCCAAATCAACTAAAATATCAATCTGATCCGCCCTGATTTTATCAGCGAGCTTGTCATCCGATAAATCAATACAATCAACCCAACTATCAGCATACGCTTGCAATTGCCGAGTTATTTTATCAACTTTTCTATCGTTGTAATAACAGACTATTTCAAACTGTTCATGATTATGATGAGCTAAGATTTCCCTTATAAAAAAAGCCACCGAATGTCGTCTAAAATCACCCGAAACATAGCCAATCTTTAACCGTCGTTGTGGTGGTTCACGATCATTAAGATGAGCTGAAATAGAAGCCGCTAAATGAAGGGCATGTTGTTCATTAAAGCGTTGGTGTTCTAAAAAGATCGCCGCTTGATCATGATCGCTGTAATTCAAAGTCCACAAGAGGCTATGATGAGCTGCAATACTCGTTGGTTTGATTTCTAAAGCCTGCTTATAATGTGTAATGGCATCGTTAATCATACCTTGACTTCTTAAAACATCAGCAAGATTTGTGTGTGCATCAAAATGTTTAGGTTCTAATGCCAAAGCTTGTCGAAAATGATTCATCGCCTCCGTGAATCGATCCCGCTTTTGAAACATATAACCCACTTTAAAATAACGGTTAGCATCATCCGGTTTCATTAATTCTAAAGCCCGTTGCCAACAAACTAAAGCATTATCCATTTGCCCTTGTGCTTCACGTAGCTTACCCAAATTGTAAAGGGTTTCGCCATACTTGGGATTTAAAGCCAATGCTTCCTGCAAATGGTTGCCTGCTTCAACCAGTTTTCCATCTTCTATCAATAGATCCCCTAAATTATTATGTGCATCCACATAATCAGGATTTAAACTTAAAGCCCGTTGGTAACAATCAATGGCTTGATCTAATTCGCCCTGCTCTCTAAATACATTACCTAGATTAAGGTGCATCTGAGGATAATGATTGTTTAGGGCAATAGCTTCTTGATAAGCACCAACCGCTTTATCCAATTCTGCTTGTTTTTGAAAGAGATTGCCAAGATTATAATGCGCAAATGCATTATGAGGATTTAAAATAAGAGCACGTTGGTAATATTCAGCCGCTTTATCAAATTTATTTTGACGCACAAATACAATCCCTAAATGACTATAAGCCATTGAATCCTGGGGAGTGAACCTAATAGCGCGTTCAAAACAAGCAATTGCTTTTTTAAATTCATCCTGTTGAGCAAAAGCGATTCCCCGATCATTTTCTACCTTAGCCTTGGAAATTTGAGCAGGTGTCGGAGATTTAGTGACGCTTTGCTTTTGAGTTCTTTTATGAGATAATCGTTTTTTAGACATTTTTCCGACAAAAAACCTATAATTTGGTTTAATTTATTAAAAATAGACTCAAAGAAATTAGCCATTCTGCATTATAGCATTTTTTTTAACTGGAAACTGAAGCTTTGAATTCCAATTAGCCTACTATTTTATTTTTGCTGACTTAATGATTTCTGTATGCTACAATAATAGATAATTCACAACTCAAAAAGGAAACACTATGGAGAAATTTTTCAACACTGCCGGGGCTTGTGTTCCTGAAAAACATTATATGATTGCCCTTGACTTCAGCCAATTCACCAAATTGATTAAGACTGAACGTTATTTTCTCCTACACGCGCCCCGTCAAACTGGCAAAACGACACTCATGTTGCAATTGATGGAACATCTGAATCAGGAGGGGGAATATATTGCTCTGTATTTGAATGTAGAAGCGGCTCAAGCTTGGCGGAATCAGATTACTCAAGTCAATCAAACGATTGTCAATAAATTTAAGATGAGTGCAAAAATTTATTTGCCTTCTGAATTTCAGCCGGCACCTGCGTGCTTTGAAGATAGCACTGACAGTTTTTCCAACTTTCTAACAAACTGGTGTCTCCAGTTACCTAAACCCCTAATCGTATTAATGGATGAAGTCGATGCCATCATTGGCGATGGTTTGATTTCAGTGCTGCGTCAATTACGTAGTGGTTATACTCAACGCCCTCGCGCTTTTCCCCATGCTCTATGCTTAATCGGTTTACGCGACATTCGCGATTATCGGATATATTCCGATGCCTCAAAGCGTTATATCGTT
>Ga0190358_1000036_pt1 | contig 56453 bp, 38 predicted proteins | sample 48721812_MG_FD_161666 | JGI IMG/M metagenome (GOLD analysis project Ga0190358, IMG submission 161666) | Hydrothermal vent microbial mat bacterial communities from Southern Trench, Guaymas Basin, Mexico - 4872-18-1-2_MG | ecosystem: Environmental > Aquatic > Marine > Hydrothermal vents >... | reverse complement strand
TTCATTTTTTCAACACCATTCTAGCAAGCGTATGGGGTATTGTGTTATTTAGAAAATATTTGTTTATAATATACCAAACTATAATTGTCAATAAAATTTTCATGTTTAATGATATATGCTATTGCTCCTGCATTTAGTTATTGTTTTTCAGATAAATATAGCATTTCCCGTTTGAATAAACGACATAACAAACCTTCAAGGTTTTGGAAACCTTGAAGGTTTTTGTACTCCACCTAATCGTGAAACGCTATATATTAGAGTTGTCTGAAAAGCAGGATTTTTTCTTGACAGACAAGTCTATTGACTATCGACTCTTATAGAAACTTTACAATTTATTAAACGGCTCCGCTCGTTTTATCAATTCTTCCAGCCCTGGTTCATCAAGGTTGCGTGGTTTACCAGGATGGATACAATCAACTGGACAAATTTCAGCCCCCTGAACTAATTGGGCATAAGTGCCACTATTTAAGTCACCCAGTACCGCCTGTTTACTGTCATTATAAACAAACAGTACAGTGTTGATATTGAGACAATCGTTACAACTGGTACACAAGTCACTATCGATCCAAGGATCATCAAAAACGACTTCTTCTTCAACTTCTTCCTCAACTTCTTTTTCAGCGACTGGCTCAGTAACCACTTCTGTGGTAGGTGAAATGGTTGGCTTTTTAAGAACTGGCTGTGAAGTCGTTGTCAAGTCTAGCCCTAATAAAACATCTGTCAACCGTTGCATAACCTCGCTAGCCGTTTCTTGACGAACTTGTTCTAATTCATCAGTGTGTTCGGCTTGTAAATGTTCACGCTTTGCCAGTTCTTCGGCTTGAACTTCTTCACGCGCCTTTTGTACCGCCATGTCAACATATTTATTGCGAATACCTGCTAATTCTTGCAATGTGCGCCAGTAATTAAGGCGATCTTGGCAAGCAAAAACGAGAGGGCGTGAAACGACCAATTTGCGTAGTTCACCTTTGCCATTGACAGCCCATATAAAAGGAATCAATTGGCAATCATTCTTCTGGCAGTTAGATAAATATGTTTCAATAGGAATTAAATGTTCACTTTCAACTCCGATAGGAACCAAACGAAAATATTTATGAGTGCTTGGTACCAGAAGTGCGTAATCAGCAAAAGTAAACGCTAAATCCGTTGTGATGATTTCGCCCTTTTCATTCTGATATTGAAAAGACTGGTGTGACCAATCGACTGAAGGTTGTGGATTGCCCGTAAAGTCCATGCGATCTGCTGACGCATCACCTGCATCCGGGTTAATATAAAAAAATGGATGTGCCCGACTTTCAAGAGCCGCCCCGGCAACTAACCAAGGATTAATACCATCCACAAAATGTTGAAGACCAATATTAATAATATGTAAGCTGGTACGGGTAGCATCTAAGGCGGATAAAAACTGGGTTAATAGATGCTGCTGCCTGGCAGAAGAAGATTGTGATACAATGGCTTGTCGATGGCTAATACCAAAGTAACCCAATTCAAATCGGTAATTGAGAAAGAGCTCATCATCAGACAAGGAATGAGAATTACTGTGTGTCCGATCTTTCACGAGAATTTGTACAGGTCGTCCCGAACTCAAGAGGCGCGAAAGAGCTGTCATACCTTCACCAGCCGCTCGTTCCCCTGATTCCAAAGCAACCACTGCCGGTAAAAGCAGTATTTCTTCTTTGGAAAATGCTTCCCAAGTAAAATTGGCAAACCAAGGATCGTGAATAGCCGGATCGTAGATGGCATTGATTTCCAATTGGGCAATGCGTGTGGCACTGAAAATTTTCGCCCAGAAGGACACCTGTTGCTCAAACAATTCGGTTGCCTTAGCACAGGGGTCTAAATCGCTAAACATTTCAATGTCTTGCCTATTTTCCAGATGAACACCTGTCAATTCTTCAAGATGAACAAATCTAATTAAAATAGGATCATCGTTTTGTAGATACGTTTCCAAAATCTGTAGAGCATTTAAAACTCGTTCACGCCGCTGTGCAGGCATGGTGACCGAACTTTGTGAATGAGCCATCATATCAGATAATAAAATGGGATCAAAACGCGAATTGGCGGTACCAACACTATTAAGTGCTTTTTGAGGTTCAACGGATTCATCCGATTTACGCCAATCAATATCTAGCAGTGTTTTCAGATCATGAATAAGTTGTTCAATTTTTTCCCTGAAATGAGCACGTCTAGGAATAATACGACTGCGTATTGCATGATTCAATAAATGAATGCCTGCATAGTGTCCATATCCCAGTATTTCACCACCTGCTGGTATTAGTTCAAGCAATTTATCAAAGTCTGCTTGAAAACGGGCGTGATTTTCCTCATTCAATCCGAGGTCCTGTTGTAATGCAGGTCCGATTTTTGACAATAGGGGAAGAGCAGGAGTGGCTGCTTGCTTGCATTTGAGCTGATTACGCAACTCTTTTTCGATACGAGGCAAATTGTCCTTTAAAATTCTGGCTGCTTCCGTACTGGGCGCAAACGATTCCACCCATTCTTGTAACGTAAGCGATATGGGTTTAGCTAATTGCTCTGCATTAGCTTCAGTATTGCTCGTGGGATAGAGAAACAGTGGATAATTATAGCGCACCTTTGACGCATCTCGATAGGCGTGGAGTAGGGCTGGTACATAATCATCTCCAACGACTTCTGTCTTTTCGATGATACTGGGATCACCTAAATGAAAATGGCGCAAAGTGTATAAAAGCTCTTCAGTATTTGAAGGGGCAGCTTCTAAAACGGGAATAGTTGGCTTGACAATCTGGTTTGGATCTGCGCTCCTACCCACCTTACTACTGTCCATCTTTTCCAGGGTAGAAAATCCTAAATCAAATTTGTAATCAGAATAATCAGATGCTTTCAAATTTGTGTCCTTTTGTTCCGGCTCAACATCTGAAATGGGAACGGTGGTTACCGCTTGTTCTTGCATTGCTTGTACCTTAGTGGTTAATGGTTTTTAATTGTGAATGTTGTTATAACATTATTATAAGAAATCCGATTTTTTGGAAAAATCGGATTTCTAATTATTTAAGTTTATCATTAAACACTTGATGTTCTAATTTTTAAAATCAATACGCTGAAAAAAAATACTATTTTTAGCAAAAATAGTATTTCTAATGGAACTTTAACTATTAACCATTATCGCAGCCTTTACTTCTTCAAGTTTCGCCTTAACCCTAATAACGGGGGTTGTACTTTGGCGAATGGCGGTGTCAGGATCTTTTAATCCATGCCCGGTTAAGGTACAGGTTACGGTACTACCTTCTGGAATTTTGCCATTTTTAATATCCTTCATTGCGCCCGCGACTGAGATAGCTGAAGCAGGTTCACAAAAAATGCCTTCTTTTTCAGCTAATAATTTTTGCGCCGCTAAAATTTCTTCATCGGGAAATTCATCAAACCAGCCACCTGATGATTTTTGAGCATTAACAGCTTTATCCCAACTTTGGGGATTACCGATACGAATGGCTGTGGCTACCGTTTCAGGCTGTTCAACCGGATGTCCACGTAGGAACGGTGCAGCACCGCTAGCTTGATAACCACACATTTTCGGTCGTTTATTAACGACACCAATATCGGCAAATTCGGTATAGCCCATCCAATAGGCACTGATATTCCCGGCATTTCCAACCGGCAAGCAGTGATAATCAGGTGCCCTGCCAAGTGCTTCAATAATTTCAAAGGCTGCTGTTTTTTGACCTTGCAAGCGATAAGGATTAATGGAATTAACAACAGTAATGGGAGCCTGTTCAGCAACTTCTTTGACTAATCGCATTCCATCATCAAAATTACCTTGAATTTGAATCACAACAGCACCATGCATCATGGCTTGCGCTAGTTTTCCCTGGGCTATTTTTCCTTCAGGAATCAGAACAAAGGCGGTAATACCAGCCCTGGCACTATAGGCAGCAGCACTAGCAGAAGTATTGCCGGTTGAGGCGCAAACGGTTGCTTTACTCCCGGCTTCAACAGCTTTGGTAATAGCCATCGTCATACCTCGATCCTTAAATGAACTAGTTGGGTTAAGTCCTTCATATTTCACGTAAATATTGACATCCCGCTTTAAAAGCTTAGGAATGTGATGTAAACGTATTAGGGGCGTATTGCCCTCGGCAAGACTAATAATGCGCGTGTCATCATGCACGGGTAAATAGTCACGATATTTATCAATCAATCCGGTATAACGGTTCCTTTGTAGCATATAAAAACCTTTATTAATTGGAAATTGGAAATTGGGAATATTATAGTTTTTCAAATAATTCATTGTATAGATGTTCAGATAAATATTTTGGCTTTAAGACCTGCCATGTTTTGAAAACCTGGCAGGTCTGATAACTTTTATTTTTCTGAAAAACTATAGGGGCAGACCACCGCGACTGCCCTTAACGCAAATGGCATTGAAAATTCTTTTACATTCCCAATTGTTGTTCATGTTGAGCTTTTTGTGCTAAAAAATCTCTTGCAGCACGCAAAATATCCGCAGCATATTGCTGTCCCATGGGCGAACCCTCCCGCAAAACCCTTAGCATTTGTTCAGCCGTTATACTAGTACCTTCCACAGTGCGATAAATAACGGCATTGACAGGTGAGACTTCACTTAATAAGTTTGAAAAAATATCCCGATTGATAGTGCGCGAATAAACTTGAGTTGTAGGAATATTGTTAATATCCAACAACTTATTCATACCTTCTAGGAAGTTTTTCAGTGAGGGTGATCGGGATGTGGCTATTTCAAGATCGACAGTATCGAAAACGGCAGCATATTGTTCTACTTTTTGCTGCCCAAACACGGAGTAGGCAAGCCGTCTTGGATGCGGTATTTCTTCGGGTAAAGACACTCTATTCAGTAATTTGTGTCCATGCTCACTATAAACATTTCTTTTGGCAGCTTCGATATCAGCAAACAACCAGGCTTCGATGGTTGGCACGGCACAAAACAATATTTCTGTTTCGGGAAGTCCAAGATATTTTTTCGATTGTTCTATTGCCTCGAAAACAGTATGAGCATCGAAATTAAGCAATGCCGCATATTTAACACCCTCTAATTTCCATGAACTTTTCATAAAATGAGCTAAATTCTTTTTTCCATTGGAGGGTAATATTTTAATATGTTCAAGTGGATAATGAGCGACTTTTAAAAGTCTTTCTACTAAAAAAACATCACTTTCATTTTCCACATATAGCAATAATTTAACGTCGTCCATATCAGTTATCAGTTATCAGTTATCAGTGTATACTGCACGAACATAATTTAAACTTTTTTCTAGCCTCATTGAAAAAAATTAAATTTTTTGCTGAATATATCTTTAAATCAATTAGTGTTTATAGATAAAACATAAGGATTTTAATGGATTTTTCACTAAAAACCAAATTTTTTCTATTTGAAAAAAAATTTTCCCTCTTTAAAAATATAAAAATCATCCAATTTATTTAAACTTATATTTCTAATTTTTGTAATAGGTATTTTTATCGTGAATGAATTAACCATTATCTTTTTAATATTTTTAGTCATAGGAGCAGGCATACAATTTTGGTTAGGCGGGCGACTTATGACTTATGTGCGTAGCCATCAAAATGCAGTACCTGACGCATTTGCTGAAAAAATCTCGCTTGATGAACATCAAAAAGCGGCAGCTTATACACTTGCTAAAAACAGCTTTAGTCAAAAAATGCTGTTTTTTGGAGTCGTTTTATTACTGCTCTGGACACTCGGTGGCTTACTTGAGCTGCTTGATCAAGCCTGGCGTTCTTTAGAATGGTCCGAATTATGGACTGGCGTGGCAGTCTTTATCAGTTTTGGACTTCTATCTTCAATAATAGATTTACCCAGTGATGTCTATAGTACTTTCCGCATCGAAGCCAAATTCGGTTTTAATCGCACGACACCCGGTTTGTTTATTATTGATATGCTCAAATCATTGGTGCTCACGTTACTGATCGGTATTCCATTTATTGCCCTTGTATTATGGTTAATGGCTTATGCAGGGGAATTTTGGTGGTTAAGTGTCTGGGCGGTGTGGATAAGTTTTAGCTTATTGATGATTTGGATATTTCCAACTTTTATTGCTCCCTGGTTTAATAAATTTCAGCCACTGGAAAATGACGATTTAAAACAAGGCATTGAAGCTTTATTACAACGCAATGGTTTTACCAGTGAAGGTATATTCGTGATGGATGGTTCAAAACGGAGTGGGCATGGTAATGCTTATTTTACAGGATTTGGTCGTCATAAGCGTATTGTGTTTTTTGACACCTTATTAAAGGGGCTAAATACAGATGAAGTGATTGCCGTATTAGCACATGAAGTTGGTCATTTTAAACATAAACATCTTCAAAAACGCATTATATTGATGGCGATTTTGGGTTTAGCAGGATTAGCGTTTTTAGGTTGGCTCATGCAGCAAGCTTGGTTTTACAGTGGGTTAGGGGTCAACACCTCCTCAACTTATATGGCATTATTGTTGTTTGTTTTAATTCTGCCGATATTTACCTTTTTCTTGCAACCTGTTATGGCATGGTTTTCGCGAAAACATGAATTTGAAGCCGATGATTTTGCTGCCGACCAGGCTAATCCACAAATGCTGATACAGGCTTTGGTTAAACTATACAAGGAGAATGCCAGTACCTTAACCCCAGATCCTTTATATTCCGCTTTTTATGATTCGCACCCACCAGCCCCGGTGCGTATTGCACATTTATCTAGTAAACTATAGATTGTCAGATAAATGATTTCAAGGGCAGACACGTTGCTCTGCCCTACAAATCTGCTCCGACGAAAATCGGAGTCTAAAAAATTACCTTTTGGGAGTGGGGAATATGGGATAAGGAAGGTGCATAAAATAACTAGGGCAACCAGTCAGTCTTGCACCTACATAAGAATTGATTATCTCAATTCAAAATTTCCAGTTTCCAATTTTCAATTTCCAATTCCCAATTCCCAATCATTTAAAAAATTATTCAAAAGTGAGATTTTTAATTTATGTCTGATTTTTCTAATTCCGCCTTACGTTTATTTCAACGATTTTTGGGTACCAGCTCTACGACTCCACCGCAAACCGGTATTAAAACCGTACTTGATGGTAATACCGCTATTGCTGCAATTGAAGCTTGTATCGCTGATGCGGCGGGTTTGGGTGCGTCTTTTCCTGCCGATGCCGCAGCATTTGCCTGGCAAGCTGAACAGCAGCAACGGGGTACAAACTACTTCGGAAAAACGCTGACGAGCTGTGATACAGGCGGCAGCGCATTAGCAGCAGCTATTGGACTTAGCATGAGCGGCGCACGAGCGACTACTTTTCTATCATCCCCCGATATTATGAGTAGCCAGGATTTATTGGCGAGTGCAGTAGGTAAGCATGTACCATTGGTAGTACATTTAAATAATCGCAGCCTTGCCGAACATGCTGGGGCTTTGGGTAGTGATCATAAAGCCTATCATGTTTGTGCGGATTCCGGCTTTTTTGTATTACAGGCTCGCAATGTACAGGAAGCGATTGATTTTTCATTAATTGCCAGGCGAGTGGCTGAATTAACTCTGATTCCTGGATTAGTGGCAATGGATGGGGAGCAAGCCGCCCTGGCAGCCCAGGAAGTCCATTTACCCGATCCGGATTGGGTGCGACAATTTTTAGGGGACCCAGCAGAATCCATTGTATCCCCTACCCCGGCACAAAAACTACTATTTGGTGAAACACGCCGCCGTGTTCCACGTTGGCATGATCCTGATCGTCCCATCATGCACGGTGCGATGCAAGGACCAGATAGCTGGGCATTAGGTGCAGTGGCAAAACACCCTTATTTTAATCATCACCTGGGGAGTATTTTAGAAGAGTCCTTCACGCTGTTATCTCAAAAGACCGGTCGTACTTTGGAGCCGGTTTCTAGTTATAAAATTGACCAGGCAAAAATTGTTTTAGTGGCACAGGGTACGGCTATTGAAACCTTGCAAGCGGTTGCCGATTATATGCGGGAAAAACGCAAACTCAAAGTGGGTGTCCTGGGTGTTCATAGTTTTAGACCCTTTCCTGGTGCTGAGATTATCAAAAAACTGACTAAAAAACAAGTAGTTGCCGTTATGGAACGGGTAGATACCCCCTTAGCGGTGGATCCACTCTTAATGCGTCAAGTACGTGCCGGACTAGTACGTGCTTTAGAAAATGGGCGACTAGGGACAGAGATTCATCCTGGTTATCCCCCTATCAAGGACCGCTCAGTACCTCGTTTTCGTTCCATCGTTTATGGGCTCGGTGGTCAACCCTTACGGGTAGCTGATTTGATAGAACTATGCGAAAATTTAGAAGAAAAAAGCCGTGGGCGCATTTTCTTAGGTGCTGAATTTGATCGTACTTCGAGTATTTATCCCAAACGCCAAGTATTGCTCGACAATTTACGTCGTTATTATCCTGATATTGCCGAATTAGGGTTACGCAATCAACAAGCTTCACCTGATTTACGCCCCGCAGGTGCGCTCACCGTGGCAATACATAATTTATCTGAGTCAAATCATAAAGGGTTAGCAGTTGAAGCCGCTACTTTGATGCATAGTTTACAAGGTGGTGGGATACGCAGTCGCCCTGGGTTATTTCGGGAACGTTGGATATCAGGATGGGTAGATATTTTTACGCACGCGCCGACAGTATTACGGGATGTGGGTGATGATTTGCCTATTGATATCGCTGTGCTAACAACACCTCACCGGCTAATGCAACCCCTAACCGGTCTGCATAAAGGCAGCGTTTTAATGGCAATTTCTACATTAGATGATGCTGCACTTTGGCAAAGTTTATCGCCGGTAGTGCGGGAAGACATTCAAAGCAAACAAGCCCGGCTTTATTGTATCTCCACACAATCCCCAATTTCCCATTTTCAAAATATTTTAGGCGGTTTATTTGGAACCCTGCTCAAGACCGGTTTATTAGATATAAAAGTGCGGCGAGTTGTCCAGGCGTATGAAGACAGTTTGCATCAATCATCGGAAACTGATGCGCAACTGAAACTTCGTTCCAACCAGGTTGAAAATTTTGAGCTGGGACTTAAAACCGTGCGGCAAGTTAATTATCAAACTCTATCATTGTCGCAATCAGATAGCCCGGTGGTTTGGAGTGATGAAGCGCCCATGGCGGTTCGCCACCTGGGTAATAGCGGTGATGCTTATGATAGTTTGCCCCGTTTCTGGGACCAAGTAGGGGTGTTATATCGTAATGGTGAAACGGCGGAAATGAGTCCTGATCCTTATATGGCAACCGGTGTTATTCCACCGCTGACTTCAACTTTCCGCGATCTCAGTATTGCTAGAGAGATTTTACCCATTTTTGAGCCTAGTACTTGTACCGGTTGTGGACAGTGTTGGACATGTTGCCCGGAAAGTGCTATTGGTAGCATCGTTATTAGCCCCACCGCTTTGATTGATGCGGGTATCCGATTAGGCAATGCTGACGCTTTACGGATGGCAGCCAGTAAAATAGCCGGTCGCATCCATACTTTGGGCAGAAATAAAGAAGAAGATTATAGCACCATCGGTAAATTAATTCAAGATGCCTTTGCCGGTTTAAAAGATAAGCTCCCATTAAAAGAAGACCGCAAAGTGGCGGTTGCTGAAGCGGTAGAGTCCCTAACTCAACAAATCGGTTACTTACCGGTTGCTCGCACCGAACCTTTCTTTTATGAAGCAGAACGCTATCAACATGATACAGGTGAATTGTTATCATTAGCGATCAATCCTGATGCTTGTAAAGCTTGTGGACTCTGTATTACAGCTTGTGAGCCAAAGGCACTTTCAGCGGCTCCTCAAACGGCACCCCTTTTGACACAGGCACATCAAGTCTGGCGACTTTGGGAACAATTACCTGATACATCGGGTACGACTATAGAACGCGCCAGTGAACACCCAGATGTTGGGAAAATGCCCGCCATTTTATTGTCTCGCTATTGTCAAGTTGCCGTTGCTGGTGGAGACAATGCTGAAGCCGGTTCTGGAGAAAAACTGGCGGTGCGCCTCGCTCTCGCGGTGGTAGAGTATCAACGACAACCCGTGATTAACCGTTTTATGACAGAAATTGCGGAAATGCGGGATAAACTCAATGTAACTATCCGCGACAGTCTTGCTAGCGCATTACCAACAGATGACCTGGACGCGCTTGCTAAAGGATTAGATACAGTACACTCTAGCCAAACTCCTTTAGCGGCTCTTACCCAGGAGGTAGAAGGAGCAGCTGAACAGGGCTTAATTGATGCTCCCAAGTTGCGCCGATTAATAAAAACCACTCAGGCACTCACCGAATTACATTGGCGGTTGTCTAAAGGTGGGCATGGTTTAGGACGCGCCCGTTTAAGTTTAGCGATTGCACCTGGGACATTAACAGGCTGGGCTGGTTCCTGGCCAAATAATCCCTTTCAAGTGCCTGTTGCAGTAGATATGAGCAGTGACACTGCTGAGTTAGCAGGGGGATTATTAGAAGGACAATTGCGTGAAGCGGCAGAAGATATTGCTGTATTGCGTCAAGCACGTCTGGAATTAGATAAACCGGAAGAAGCTGCACGAACAGCTGATGAATCTTTGAGTTGGCGAGATTTAAGTTTGGAAGAACAACCTTTTTGTTCACCCTTATTGTTGTTGGGCAATGATGATGTATTGAGTGGCAAGGGCTTTTCCGGCATTAGCAGACTTTTAGGCGGAGATTTGCCGGTTAAAATCATGCTATTGGCTGATTTAGATTTGAACCTTGGCACGGCTAATGTTGCTGGGACACCGATGGCGGTTGCTTCTAATACTAAAGTGAACCCTGGTTTATTAGCCTTATCGCAGCGCAATGCATACATTGTGCAAACTTCCATTGCTGAAACGGCTCATTTTCTTGATAGTGTGAAAGCAGCATTTGAATTTGCGGGACCGGCTTTAATTTATGTTCATGCACCAAGCCCTGAGCGTCATGGTTTCGCGCCTGATCAGACTTTTATGCATGCCCGTCTGGCTGTTAAATCGCGTGTTTTTCCCTTATTTAATTATGATCCGGCGCGTGAAGGTGTTTTTGGAAAGCGCTTCAGTCTTGATGGCAATCCTAATCCAAATGAACTTTGGAATCAGGAGGAAGAAGAAACAATGACCCCGGTTGATTGGGCGGTGCAGGAACAACGCTTTGCCCCCTATTTTTCTCCGCTCCAAAGTGATGATCCCAGCCCTTTAGCGATTGCAGAGTATCTTAAATTAGATACATCCGCCCGGCGGAAAAAAACCCCTTTTGTCACTTCAAACATGAGTGATTCGTCATCAGTGAATAGTAGTGAGCCAACCCATCTTCGTTTGAAAGTTGAGCCAGCGTTAGTAGCTGCCAGTGAAGAATGCCTTCAAACTTGGCGCACCTTACAAGAATTAGCCGGTCTTGTGACTCCTTTCACGACAGAAGTCGAAGCCAAATTGAAACAAGAGCTAACTGACGGACATCAAGCCGAATTAGCAGCACTTAAACAGGAATATGAAGCACGTATCGAAAACATACGCGCCAAAATGGAAACTGAAATGGCGACGCACGTCAAGAATCAATTAATGGGACTGGCGGGTTATCGACATTAGGGAAGACACGCAGGTTCTCCCCTACGCCCTCTGAAATATAGTTTTTCACATAAATAACTTCACAAAACCTGCCATGTTTCCAAAACATGGCAGGTTTGATAAAAAAATTATTTATCTGAACATCTATAGCATGTAGTGCGGCGGACTATGGTAACTATTTTATCAACGAGATTACCCAATCCCCAATTAAACATGGAATTCATTAGAAATTTATCACAATTGCGCCATCTACATCAGGGCTGTGTTGCAACAATCGGTAATTTTGACGGTGTGCATTTAGGTCATCAAGCTGTTTTGCAACAATTAGCAATGATCAGCCAGAATTGGCAATTACCAGCAGTGGTGATTATTTTTGAACCCCAACCACAAGAATTTTTTGCCCCGGATAAAGTGCCAGCCCGTTTAACCAGACTACGGGAAAAATTGATGGCTATGCACCGTTATGGCGTTGAGCGAGTTTTGTGCCTACATTTTGATAATAAATTGGCAACTATTTCAGCCGAAGATTTTATCCAGCAAGTATTAATCAAAGCTTTAGGGGTACGGCATTTAGTCGTTGGCGATGACTTTCATTTTGGAAAAAAGCGTCAGGGCAATTTTGCGACCTTGCAACAAGCCGGCAAACAATATGGTTTTCAGGTAGAAAGTCAACAAACTTTTATCTTAGGCAACGAGCGGGTTAGCAGTACCCGCGTCCGTCAAGCACTGGAACAGGGCGACATGCAAGGCGCGAAAAAATTATTGGGTCGTCCTTATACGCTATGTGGGCGTGTTCGCTATGGAGAACAACGGGGACGCACAATAGGTTTTCCAACCGCCAATATTTTTTTACATCGCCAAGTATCACCACTTCACGGTGTATTTGCAACGATGCTACAGGGAATAACAGAAAAACCGTTGACCGGTATCGCTAATTTAGGGACACGCCCAACATTTGATGATAATCAATTATTATTAGAGGTACATCTATTTGATTTTGACAAAACCATTTATGGACATTATGTCGAAGTGGAATTTGCGCATAAACTACGTGAAGAACAGCGTTTTAGCTCTTTTGATGCCCTAAAAAAACAAATTGAGAAGGATGTTCAATTAGCCAAAGCCTTATTTTTTAAGGATAAAATGTTTTATTGAGAATATCGTAGGGGTAATCCCTTGTGGTTACCCTTTCGAGGTTATTTCAGGCACGTTCCTAACCATTAACAACACTGACTAAAATGCCCAAAATTTTATCTATTTCTGTCAAGTAATATTCAGTCAAATCAATTTCAACTGCCTTATCGGTGAGTTTCAAAAATTGCCAAATCGTACCAATAGTCACCGCCCCATAAATGGTAGAAATTTCATTGCCTTCACGTTCATTAAATATCTGTGCCGCTACCATTTCTGCAATACATTGCCCCAATCCACCTTTAATATTTTCATTCTTCGCTTCCACGAGCATTATCACAGGTGCTGCAACAAATAGTTTTTCCGGGGAATGACTCAGAATAAAATCGCAATAACCGTTCAAACCCTTTTCAGATTCCACATCAAATTCAATCCCCGAAAATAAATTAAAGCCAGCGTTCAGTCGTTTTCTAATCTCAATTAAAATGGGCGTGATAATCATTTCGGATCGCGCTTTTTCAGTATTGCTGGCGAGTGCTAATGGAACATTGTATTGAAGCATGTCTGCTAAATATTCACTGCACTTAATTTTTGAGACAGGCGCAAAAAGATCAACTTCTTCTTCAGTAGTGAGATTAAAAGTTTTCTTAACAGTGGCTAAAGTAAATTGACTATATGACATTTTTTTATTTCATGCTGGTTAGGTATTTTTGAAACAGCCTCAGAATAAATTCTAAATCACTAAGTGCCAGGGCACTTTAGCTTTTAGCCTCAGAATTTATTCTGAGGCTTTTTTATAACTATAAACGACTTTTGAAATGAACCCGTTTTTCTCGGTGTCAAAAGAAATACCCTTTTTCTAATGGTATTTTTGCCCTTTTAAATCACCCACTCAATTATAAAAAAACTTTATAAATCAACTATTTAACAGAAAATCTCACAACAGGCGTTGTCAACGGTTCTTCCGAATCAATTGCCCAAATTCTGGCTTGTGCGACATGCGTCCCACGTTTTATTGACCATAGAAACTGATTCACATCAGAGGCTGTTGTCCCGACTACCTCTTCATCAATAAGCCATTCCACGCTGCTAGTTTCTAGCGGTGTCTCTGACAATATCAGTGCAAACGCTTCATGTTCATCTGGAATACGGGGATCCATGGCTAATTGTAAACCAGGGCTGGGTTGTCTCAGATATAATGGTGTTTGGATAATGCTGTCATCAGCCGTTGCCATGATAATTTTTTCAGATGGCTCGGTGCCAGGGACAAACCACTCAATTCGACTAGGACAATCCGAAGTTGCCCGTTGTCCCGTCGTGCGACAAATATTGGCTTTAACTAATTGGGGACTCAGATATAATGGTTTTGTCTCTTCATATCGGTTTAATTCGGCAAAGACGGCGCGTAATAATAGGGCAGGACCAGAGGCACCTGAAACACGAGACATCGGTTTTTGATCTAAATTGCCTAACCACACGCCGACAGTATAATGATGATTAAAGCCGACAGCCCAGGCATCCCTATAATCAGTAGAAGTACCCGTTTTAACCGCCGTTTGAATAGGAAAACGCAACAAGGCACCGCGCCCAAATTCATTGCTCCGAGCGTCAGAATCGGATAATATATCAGCAATAATCGAACTGATTTCAGGCGAAAATACTCGCCTAGAATGAGATGACGACGCATCGCGTAAAACTTTCAAGGACCGAAATATGCCTTGATTAGCTAAAGTTGCGTAGGCTTGCACTAGTTCTAATAAAGTGATGCCCCCGTTTCCCAGGGCTAAACCATCACCATAATAATCAGGGTGGGCGGTTAAACTTTTAATACCTAATTGATGTAAACGCTGTAAAAACTGACCGGCGCCTGTAAATTGAATCGCACGAATAGCAGGAATATTCAGAGAGTTTGCCAGCGCATCGCGCAAACGCAGTGGTCCATAATAATGACGGCTATAATTGCGATAGCTATGCATCCCGGTGCCTACCGCCGCCGCTAACGGCGCATCATTAATCAAAGTGGCAGCAGTCCAGCCTTTTTCTATGGCTAAAGCATATAAGAATGGTTTCAGTGTAGAACCGGGTTGACGGGGAGTCGTCACTGCATCAATTTGGCTACCCGGTTTATCTAATGAAGGTTGACCGACATTTGCCCAAGCTAAAACTTCGTGTGTTTGGTGATCGACTACTAGCACCGCGCCATGATTGACATTTTTGTTACGCAAATTATGTACACGTTGGTCCAGTATTTGTTGGACCGCTCTTTGGATACTATCATTTAAAGTCGTGTATAAACGCCCTTGTGTTTGTAGATGTTGAGCAGGGCGCGATGTGTAAATATAATTGACAAAATGTGTGGCTTGTACTGGTAAATGAGGCTCATGCAGACGCAGTGGCATCGTTAAAATAGCTTGATAATCCTCTTGTGTCAAGATGCCTAATGCTAAAAGGCGTTCAGCCAGGCGGGCAATGGGTGTCTTAATTTCCTGGGTACCTCGACGTAAATCTAAACGAGTCGGGGCGCGGACTAAGACCGATAAAGCCATCATTTCCTTAATATTTAAGGTATCTAAATCCCGATCAAAATAATGACGGGCTGCTTGCACGACACCTCGTCGCTGACTGACATAAGGCACCTGATTCAGATAAAATTCTAAAATATCAGCCTTAGAAAAACGTTTTTCAAAGAAGAAAGCTTCAAAACCTTCTAACCAGCGGGACCAAAACGTTCTTGGGCGCGGGTGCAACATTCGCACACTTTGTTCTGTTATCGTGCTTGCACCCCGTACCACTCGCAATGCCTTAATATTTTGCCAGGTAGCATGCCACCGCGCCCACCAATCAGGACCATGATGCTCAAAAAAACGTTTATCTTCGGCTAAGATAAAAATCTGTTGTAATCGTTCTGGAATTTCATGCAAGGGTACATAATCATGAATATTCCATTCATTTTGATAAGTGATCGTTAGCGGAGTCGCATGACGATCAAGCAGCTGCACTTTTTGCAGTGTAAAATCAGTAATTGATAAGGTTTCAGGCGGGGGTGCCAAATCAGTAACGGTTTTCCAAAAAAGCATACTACTAGCCATTAAGAGAACAATAAGATTCATCAAAATAAATTTACGCATATAAAATTTCTCTCTTTCATGAAGAAATCAGATTTTTTCCAAAAATCGGATTTCTAAACATTATAAAAAATCGGGTTTCTAACATTAACTATTAACCATTAATTTACAACGTTGCAAATAAATTCGGGCAACATTGTCATTTTCATTCATCTGTAAAACTTCTTCAAAAAAAACTTGGGCATCCGGCAATTCATCACAATGATACAGTACAAATCCTTGTTTAAAAATAGATAATGTTTTATTTTTCAAGGCAAGACATTCAGGTTTATCTGCATCAAAAACTTCGTAAACGGTTACTTCTTCTGATTTTCCTTTCACTATTGCGGCATCAAGTACCCGAATATGATATTTTTTGGGCTCCGCTAATTTTCTATAGGTATGTTCAGTGATTAACAAGGGAATATTGTAAATTTTGGTTAATTCTTCAACACGAGAGGCTAAATTAACCGCATCTGCAATGACCGTACTATCCATACGATTGTGAGTGCCTACGGTACCCAGTATTAATGATCCGCTGTTGAGTCCAATGCCAATATTAAGGACTGGACGACCAGGGCGACCTCGGCTTAAATTATAGGTCGTCAATTTTTTCAACATGTCAATAGCCGCCTGTAAGGCATCATCGGCACTTGGAAACAACGCCATGATAGCATCACCAATATATTTGTCAATAAAACCATGATGTTGGGCAATGACAGGTTCCATTTGACCCAAATAAGCATTGATAAAATTAAAGTTATCTTCTGGAGACATATTTTCCGATAACGAGGTAAAATGACGAATATCAGCAAATAAAATGGTCATTTCTTTTTTAATTTGATCGCCTAATTGTACATCAATAACACTTTTCCTACCTAACAAATTTAAGAATTGATGCGGTATAAACTTTTGATAAGCTTTGTTGACTTTAATTAATTCCTCAGTAGCCCGTTTCCGCTCGGTAATATCCCGATCTATACCACGCCACCCATAAATATTGCCATCTGGATCAAATAACGGTACGCCACTGCTTTCCATTATCACTTCGTGCCCCGCTTTGTGGCGGTTTATATTTTCCAAATGAGCAAAGGGTTTGCATTTTTGAACAATATCACCAAAAATCTTTCCAACACGTTTTGCTTCTTCAAGTGGCATAAGATGAAAAGGTGTTTTACCTAGTATTTCATCTGGTTTAAATCCAAGTAATGTCTCTATCTGAGGACTTATGTAAACATATTCAGCTTGCTGATTCACTTCCCATATCCAATCAGGTGTTGTTTCAACCAGATTACGAAACCAACCTTCCGTTTTTCGCAGTGCTATTTCGGCTTTTTCTTTAGCGGATTGTTCCTTAATTAAGCGAATCTTATTTTTTTCAGCTTGTTTGCGCTCAGTGATATCACGCCCTTCAGGTATCAGCATGAGCACTTTTCCTGACTCATTTTTGAGTGGTCTGATGGAAACATCAATAAAAACTAATTCACCGGTAACTGAATTGGGATGAGTGGCTTCAAATTGGATAACTTTGCCATTAGCGGCTTCTTTAATAGCCGTTTTAAGTTGGGCTTGTAATGCTTTTGAATGATTCCACCAGGGTGTTTCCCAAAAAGGTTCACCTATGACAGTCTCTTCTTGCACACCGCTTAACTGCAAAGCGGTTTTATTCACTTCCAATAGTATACCGTCAATAGTTATTATACCAACTAATTGATGGGCTTGTTCAAAAATAGCCCGAAACTTTTGTTCATTTTCGCGCAATTCTTTGTTTGTCGCCTTTAAAGAGGTGACTAAGTGCCTGTTTTCCCTAAAGATTTCAGAAATCGTTTTAAACCAGACAAACCAGTTTTTAGGTATTTTAGGGATAGGTGAATTGATACCAACATATTCAGATTCTATATGTTTGACTAATAAAGCTGCTGGAATAATAAATTCTTGCCGAGTTATGCGAAGTGTCACAATAAAAATGACGGCTAAAGCGAAAAATAAAACGACTAAAAAAAAACTGATACTATGAATAGCCTCCAGTACAATTTTCTCTTTTTCTATCCATAAGACTAATTTCCAAGGTACATTTTGAAGTTTTTGATAGAGAAATAAATGAGATGCTATTTTTTGGATTTCCATTGGAGGTGCTTGAAATAGTTTATTCATTTGGGTATGCGTTATGCCAGGAAATGCCATGTCAATAGTTTTGACGGTGTCAGATTTTGAACTCACTAAGGTAGGGTGTGCCAATAGCTGATTATTTTGATTGGTAATAAAAGGCACACTGTGTAGATGTTCAAATTTTTGGATGAACGTATTGAGAAAATCAAGCGTAAAATCTAAGGCAACGATACCCCGAAATTCGTCACCATCATAAACTGGCGCAGCACCCGTCACCATCAAGCCTTTACCCGCTTCATCAATATAAGCATTTATCCAAAATGATTGCCGCTCTGGATTGTTTTCTGGCAACGCCAATGTATAAAATTCATGGGTGTAAATTTTTTTAGTCAATCTAAATTTTTGTGAAGTCACCCAGGGATAAATATTTATAAATTGGTTAGCAGATATATAATAAGCCCAAGTGAGATTAGGTAAATTATGGAGCGTAATTTGAAATTGGGTATTAAGATGCAAAGCCATTTCAATTTCTCGGTAAAAATCTGGTGAACGTTGCTCTAACGAACCTATACCTGTTAAGTTGCCCACTACGCTGGTGTGAAAGGGTGCTTTCACATTATCCAGTGCATAATTATTTCGCGCCAAATCCATTTCAAGCTGAGAAAATAACAAAGAGGGGGGTGGTTGATTTGGATTGGCGATAAAAAAAGATTGCGCTGCTATTTGCATGGCTTCTACATGATTAATCGCTTTTTTCATCAGGGAATCAATGCCAAAAACACGTTCTTCAAATTCATGTTTAAGGTAGTGTACTTCATGCTCATAACGAGATAGAAATTGCCCATAAAAAAGCCCTGCTGAAATACTGGTAACTATAAAAAATGTGGCTAACATAATGTAGTTGTAGCGTTTAAAAAAGTTCATTTTTTTAAGACGACTGTCGCGGGCGCATTTCACTGAACGCGGTTAAGTACAAAATAGTATTTCTATCTTAAAACAGCACACTCATTCCAAAATGTACACCATTATCTTGTAAGTCCTTATCTTCCTGCTCAGGAACATCACGAAGTGCGTAACCCCAATAAAGTTGAGCATGAATATTTTCATTTGCCTTCCAACGCACTCCTAAGCCCGCACTATAAATATCTTTTGGTTCAGGTGTATCAATGTCAGTATTCCAGGAACGACCATAATCTATAAACGGGGTAAATTCCACTTTACCGTATTTAGAATCTTTGCTTTGCCCATAAATGGGGATACGCCATTCCAAAGAAGAGATTAAACCATTGTCACGAGTCAACAAATTCTCCCGATAACCCCGCACGGTGGTCGCACCACCAATAGATAATTTTTCTAAAGGCAATAGGTCTTCTCTCGCCCACTGAAAATCGGTACGAAAGATAATTCGGCTATTGTTCAGCCAAGGTGTTTTGAAGAAATTTAATTGCCCAACATATTGAAATTGCCCAAGCCAAGTAAAAAATTGACTATCAGGTGAACCGTCGTCATTAATAGTAGAATCTAAAGCATCGATACCAAAGTTAAGACTAGAACGAGCTGCAATAACGGAAATAGAGCTACGCCTAACCCATTCTTGAGAAAAGCGTATAACGGAAAGATCAGTTTCGCCTTTTTGTACTCCAGGTGAAAAGGAAAAAGGTTGGCTTAGAATAAAAGTCTTACTCATGCGTTTTTCTAATCTCAATGCCAAATCAAAAGCTTCTTGAGGTTTTTGAATCAAGGGATGGCGTAGAGTGATTGCATAAGTATCAGCTTCACTTTCAACATCCAGTTTTTTAAAAGGTTCCTCAACCACTTCGGAATCACTACGCTCTATGTTGAAAGACAAGGTAGTATCATGGTGATTGAGGGGGATATCATATCTCAATGTAACATCTTTTAGTCCTTCGGTCAGACCATAGCGAAGATATAAGGTATCACCCCAACCCTTACCCATTAAGGAACCCGTGACATTATGATGCCAGTATTTAATTTCACCCCGATAGCCACCGATACTAGGGGAACGATAATTGTTAAAAACAAATTCAAATTGATGAGGGCTGTCTTCTACAACATTAATTTTCAAGCGACCTTCACCCAGTTTCACGCCAGGTCCAAGTTCCGCTTGGATGCGTTGTATCCTGGGGTTTAGTTGTAGCATTTGTAGGCGTTCCTGCAATTCATTGATATTAAGTGCGGCACCCTCTTTGCCCTTTAAACGTTTATCAACATAAGAGGAGTACAGTTTTTCATTGCCGGTCACATCAACACGGAGGAGGGTTCCTTCGATAATTTTTATCGTTACAATGCCATCTACTAACTTTTGATCTGGAATAATGGCTCCCGAATTGATATATCCCTTATCAATATAGAATTGAGTCACTTCATTTTTGACATCTTGCAATTGTTCAGCGGAGAGCTCTTTTACGTAAGGTCGTGTTATTTCTGCCAGTTCTTCGTCAGAAAAAACATAGTTATCTTCAAACTGAAATTGTTTAACCTTGATAGAACCTAGCGAAGAAAGCAATTGTCCAGGTTCAATTGGAGGTAAATTGCCTAGTCCGGGAAGCGGCGAACTGTTATCTTGTTCTAAGACGGCTGATTGTGCGAATTCATTAGACACTTCAGCCAATAAAGGGTGAGTTAGTGATGTTAGTAGCAATGCTAAAATTCCTCCCCCTTTTAAAAAAAAGAGAAAAGGGGAAAAATGGTATGGCTTAGTGTATCGGTTGTTTTTCAAAATGCTCTCCTTTTATTAATTAATCATGTAAACGCAACTTTGATCCAGGCATAAATTATACCAACAAAAATTATACCAACAAATCAGATTTAACTTTAAATAACTTCACAAAACCTGGCAGGTTTGATCAAAAAAATTATTTACAGTTATTTTTGATTGAATGTTTCTACGCCATCCCAATTATCGGGTGTACCATGTTTAATGTAATACTCACAACGTTTAAAATAAAAAATAATCACCTTGTCTTGTGGCAATTCCCTTAAAATAAATTTAAATTGTTCATAAGCGGACTGAAATTGTTTTTGGTAATAAGCCTCAATGGCTAAACTAAATTTGGATTGAAGAGCTATTTTCTTTTTTTTTAGTTCATTCTCTTCTGGATCAAGGATTTCATATACTTGCACAGGCGCATATTTACCCTTTACCCGAACTTTACCCAAAAAACGAAAGTGGTATTGTGCCGGTTCAGTCAATGCTTTCAAAATTTCATCACTGATAAGGATAGAAGCCCCATATACTTTAGTCAATCCCTCCAAACGCGAAGCTAAGTTCACCGCATCGGAAATCACTGTCCCTTCCATGCGTTTTGTTTCACCTATTGTACCCAGCATGAGCGTCCCGCTATGTAAGCCAATTCCAATTTTAATGGGTTGCAATTTATTTTTTAATCGTTTTTGATTAAATGTGATAAGTTGTTGATGAATTTCTATTGAGGCTTGTACCGCATCATCTGGTTTTCCGGGAAACAAAGCCATAATAGCATCACCAATATATTTATCAATAAAACCATGATGTTTACGAATCACCGGACTGACATGACCTAAATAAGCATTAATAAAATCGAAATTTTCCTTAGGCGACATACTTTCTGACAAAGTGGTAAATGAGCGAATATCAGCAAACAATACCGTCATCTGTTTTTGTACATGATCGCCAAGTCTCACATCAATGATGCTATCTTTTTCTAATAATTGCAAAAATTCCAAGGGCACAAATTGACTCAAAGCTGTATTAATGCGCGACAATTGAATGTGCATTTTAAGACGGGCAATGAGTTCACCTTTAGAAAATGGTTTAGTCAGGTAATCATTAGCCCCGGCTTGTAAACCTTCTACTAAATCCGACACTTGATTTTTTGCGGTAAGCATAATAATGGGTAATAAGTTAGCGGGATGTGTTTGACGGATAATTTTGCAGACTTCAAATCCGGACATTTTAGGCATCATGATATCCAACAAAATAAGGGCATAAGTGGTGATACCACTATTAATAGCATCCAGTGCCTCTTGACCATTATGGGCATGGGAAATCGCATAATTTTCCAGACTTAATTGATTTTCTAAGACTTGTAAATTAATCGGATCATCATCCACAATCAGTATATGAAATGATTCAGTCCTTTTATTCATTTTGACGGGAATATTTTCTTTATCTTCATTGGTCTCAAACGGTTGTAAATGATGAACGCGGTTTAACATCTTTGTCATACCATAAGAAATTGGCACTGATAAGCTTTTAGATAATGGCAAAGTAAAGCTAATTTTTGTACCCTCTCTTACTACTGATTGAATACGGATCTCACCCCCATGTAATTCAATCAATTGTTTGGTAATTGATAAGCCTAAACCGGTTCCACCATATTCTCTTGAAATTGAACTATCTGCTTGTTCAAAGGGATTAAACACCATTTGAATTTTATCAAGAGGAATACCAATACCGGTATCGCTAATGCTCATTAATAATTTATTATCATCCGTTATAGTCGCCGAAATTTCTACCGTGCCAGCATGAGTAAATTTAATCGCATTGCTGACTAAGTTATGTAAAATTTGCTGCACACGATTTTCATCCGCATCCACTGGGGGAACTTCTTTAATATTATTAACTAATTTAATATTTTTAGAGCCAATCAACGGTTGAGATAAAGTCATAACGACATCAGTGACCACTTTGATTTCTATCGGTTTAATTTGTAAAACGATATTTTGATATTTCAGTTTGGATAAATCTAAAATATCGTTCACCAAATTGGACAAGCGACTGCCACTGAATACGATCATAGAAAGATTTTTAATCGCTTTTTGGGGTAAAGGACCTGTAGCACCTTCAATCATCGATTCAGCAATCCCAATAATCCCACTGATAGGCGTACGTAATTCGTGGGAAGTATTGGACAAAAAATCATCTTTTAACTTGTCAAGTTTCGTTAATTCATTATTTTGTTGTTCAATTTGATTAATAGACATTAACATGCTATTAACCATTTGAGTGATGCTTTGTTTGAGTAGTTTCAATTCATTATTAGTTTCTACTTCAATACGATGATCAAGCTTACCTTTCGCAATGATGTTAACACTATTGACGATATTTTGAATAGGTTTAGTAATCCAAGCTGAAATAATAAAGGTAAAAATAATACTTAACACAATGGAAATAATATTTAACAAAATATGAAAAGAGGCTATTCTTTGTAAACTGTCATCTACGAGCCTGGTGTTATAGATCAATTGAATGATTTTACTGGGATCAGAACTCATATTAATTTCTTCATCTTTTAAGTTGACAAAAATATAGCGAGTATAACGTTTTCTCACTTTATCCTGTATTTCTTCGGAAACTTTGGTGTTATAGACTTTCTTAATAATCTGTAAAGTGGCGGCATTGGGTTTATAATTGGGATCACTTAATGAATGCCCATGGCGACTAAAAATCCGGATTTGATTTAAGCTAGGGTTGAGGGTTTTAAGGCGGGCTGTAATTTTTTCAATATCTAATTCTCCCATCCACTTGGCAAATTCATTTGAAATGAGACCGAATTCCAGCACATATTTTTTATCAGGAGTTGGCATATAGGCAAATTTTCTGATAATACCGGTACGGGCTTCCGTCGCAATCCCCCCGTTAACAAATTCATTTTTTTTGCGAATGCGAGTCAAAAGTGAAAATAGATCAGGCCATTGTTTGAAGTCTAATCCTAAATCTTTAGTATAAGTTGTGTATTCAACAATGCCCTGTGAATTGATAATATATAAATCCATTTTATTACCCAGTTTTTTCTTGAGGGCTAGGAGTTCTATTTTTGAAGGATCATGATCGGCTTGATGATAGGCATCAATAAAAGTTATAAATGCTTTTTTCATGTCATCATCAAGAAACTTATCCAGTACTTTATATCCGGCGTTAACTAATTTAATCGCATTAAGAATATTATTTTCGGTTTGTCGTTGTAGCACCCTATAAGCGTTTTCTAAATCATTTTTAGCATTTAGATAATCAAATACTGACATGGCAATCAGGATGGGAATAATTAATAACAAAAAAGAACCCATCAAGGTATATTTTAATGGCATGTAAGAAGGTGCATCATCCGATTTTTGAATTTGAACTAAACTCATTGTGAATTGTGAATTGTGAAACATAAACTAACCGCCAGGTTCATTGTGAATTAATTTGCGTCTAAAATTGATTTCGGCATAACGAAATGACTTGGTTTCTTTAGTTATGAGTAAGGGATATAATACAAAACAATCGTTTCCAAATAAGTAGGTACTCAAAAGTCTTTTAACATTGTTTTTAAGAATTGCATCCTTTGCATTGTTTATTATATTTATCAATACCTGAGAGAACTCATTTACAAGTCCATCAATAACAATCTTTTTATCATGAAAAAATATGAGAGCAATATTATGATACTTTATACTTGCCTCTAAAAGAGAGAGGGTTTCGTTAATTTTTTCAGTAATACTAAATGTTTTCTCTTTATTATGGCTAAAAAAAATCCTGAAATCATCAATAGTTGTAGACATTTTTTGTATAATGTTTGAGCCTATATAGCATTTTCCTTTTGAGTTAAATACATATCTTGTAGGGGCATTCGAGGTTTGAGTTTTTCTTCAAAAAACTCAAACCTCAAATCCTGTGTGTTTGCCCTTTTTTGTATTTCACCAAAACGAAAAACGCTATATCAACAAAATCGTTTAATATTTTCAGTTCTAACGGTATATTTCTAAACTGTGACGTTTCAATTATGCCCCTTAATTTTTCTGCTAAAAAGCTGGCACTTTCTAGATCATTATTAGGAACTAAAATCATAAACTGTTCGCCCCAACGGGCAAATATATCACTATTTCTAATATTGTTGATAACGATACGTGATAATTTTTGGAGTACATAATCGCCTGTTTGATGACCATAGAGATCATTAACTTTCTTAAAATAATCAATATCGAACATTATTACAGAAAGAGAAGTTTTATATCTTATTGCCTTTTTTATTTTTTCAGCTAGAAAAAACTCAAACTTTCTTAGATATGAAAAGCCTTCATACGACCAATAGTACCACGCACTGTTAATATATCGGATAATAACGGCATCTAACCCATGATTGGCACTGATATCAATAATCGGATTCATTTACAGTGCATGGTATAGCTCAAGCGACGGATTGATAATAAATATTTTGGGGGTGTCTTCCTTCAGTGAAAAAGTACCATCGTTCAGCCATCAGTCCAAAATATTGGATCACAAAAGCAGCTACAGCAAAATATAGGGGAGCCAATCCAGAAGCGGCTGCTAAAAGCAGACATATCGGGATTGGAAAAACGAACAGCAAAAAAGTGTTTTTGATGTTTTTAAGCTGGGTTAAAGATTTGTGATGGAAAAATTCACGGGTATTAAAAGAACCACCCATAGCCCCTTGGGCTTTTTGGGCAATAACCGTATGACGCATACCAATAGCGGTTTGTAGGTTTGATTTGGGTGTGAGGCGGCGGTTGCGTTGTAGGGTGATAGCGCGGCTGATGAAACCCGCAATAGTCAAAATAATGCTCCAAAAAATATAAAAGCCAACCACATTAGCCCCCACAATGACTGAAAACACTGCCGCTAAGGTAAAGCCAGAAGCAGTGCCTAATAAAATATAGTTAATGACGGTTAACGGATTATTCCATTCTTGCAAAAATCTGAGACTGGCGTAAATCATACTGGTACAAATAAATAAAGTCAAAGTACTCAACGTGGCGAGTGCGCCAATAATTAGAGATAAATCAATGGGTTGCGTTTGCGCTACCGTAAACAGGGGTTGAGTCCAACCAAAGTAATGAATAGCACCATAAAATGCGATGAGCAACATTGTGGTTGGCAAAATGATGACTTCGCGGGATAGCCAAGAAGTACGCCATTTACTGCTAGAACGCCATGCTCGCATGGGGCGCCCTAAGTGGAAAAAGGAGGCGAATAATCCCGCCACTAATAAACCAAGTGCAAGCAAACTACCCACCGCATAAAAGCTTTGACTATCCTGCGCTGGTAATAATTTCATCATAGAATAGATTTGCCCTGTGTAAAGGGCTAAAAATAAGCCCTGCCCTACCCCAATCAGGGTGGTTAGAAAAATCACGGAAAATGCTGGATGCATAATAGCCTCTTTTTATATAACATTGTTTGAGAGAATATACAGAAATCCGATTTTTCCAAAAATCGGATTTCTAAGCCTTTTTCAAAAAATAGTAACCCACTACAATTACCAACTTGAATAAATATCATCCAATGTTTGCTGATCCTTCGGTGGCTCTGGCAACAAGCCCTCTTTTTTCAGCGGATTATCGACACGTTGCAATTCGTCTTCGTGAACCTTGAAATGCGTTTTGCGTCGAGGTAAATAATGATTTGACGGGTTCGTAGCCCATTCTGGCATTAATTGATAGCCGCTATTTTCACGAATGAGTTTGGATACTTCAGAATCAGGATCAAGAACGTTACCAAATAAACGGGCATTGGTGGGACACGCCAACACACATGCGGGTTTGCGCTCTGATTCAGGCAAGGTTTTATCATAAATCCGATCCACGCAGAGGGTGCATTTTTTCATCACCTTTTGACGTTGATCAAATTCACGCGCCCCGTAAGGGCAAGCCCAAGAACAGTATTTACAGCCAATGCACTTATCATAATCGACTAAAACAATACCATCTTCTTCGCGCTTATAGCTGGCACCGGTAGGACAAACCGGTACGCAAGGTGGATCTTCGCAGTGTAAACAACTTTTAGGAAAATGCACCGTTTCAGTATTGGGAAAGGTGCCTATTTCAAAGGTTTGCACCCGGTTAAAAAATGTACCGGTGGGATTAGCATCATAAGGATTAACATCTGACATAGGACCTGCCCAACCAGAAGTATTCCATTCTTTGCAACTGGTGACACAAGCATGACAGCCAACACATACGTTGAGATCAATAAGTAGAGCTAGTTGTTCCATTTGGATTACTCGTTTGTTTATACTAATTAGTACAACGGATTTTAGGAAATAAACGGATTTTTTAAGTTGAGATTTCTGATCCCCACGCGCTGGTGTTCATTGTTATACACAAGTCAAAATAGTAGGGTGGGCAAGGTCTTTTTCTTGCCCACCATCTAAGACAAAGGTGGGCAAAAAAAACACTTGCCCACCCTACGAAAAACTTGTGTATAACGATGAGCACCTAACATTGTTACCTTATTTCTCAAACAGTCCAGCAAAGTAAGCTTGCCACTTGCGGCGTTTTTTCACCATGCCAGGTAAAGCTTTCATCGGTTTAAACTGAGGCGAAGTTTGATTAGGTTCATCAGCCGATGCTTTATAAACACGCACCTGCACATCATACCAAGCCGCCTGACCCGTGACAGGATCTGAATTGGATATATGGTCACCATGTTCGTGAGGCGGTAATTCCTCAGAAATGACATGGTTAAGCAAAAAGCCTTGTTGAGATTCATTGGCTTTGGGAGAAAGTCCCCAAGCGCCGGCGGCTTTGCCTATGGCATTCCAGGTCCAAACGGTCCCCGGTTCCACTGCCTCACTAAAACGACATTGGCAACGTACTCGTTTATGGTGTGATTCTACCCATACCCAGTCACCATCTTTGAAACCATTGGAAATTCCCACTTGTGGATTAACGAATAAATGGTTATAAGTATGGATCTGTCTCAACCAGGCATTTTGGGAATCCCAGGAATGATACATCGCCATCGGTCGTTGTGTTATGGCTTTTAGCGGATAAAGATGGGTATCCACTAATTGCGATTCTAAGGTGTCATAGTAAAATGGCAATGGATCAAAATAGGTTTCAACCCGATTACGTAAATGATCCGGCGGCTGCTTACCATCCCATTTGCCCTGGGCTGCGAGGCGGAATTTTTGCAGCACTTCAGAATAAATGTGAATTAGAATAGGCTCCACATAACGAATGAGACCATGATGTCGCGCCCAATGTAAGTAGCCCTTATTCCAGTTACGCATGTATTGATAGGATTTGGGCAATTCGTAATGGAAAACATTATTATTTTGTGCATACATTTGCCATTGCCGCTGATTGGGTTCACCACGGATGGACTTTTTACCGTCCTTACCACGCCAGCCAGCCAAAAAACCAATACCAGGGCCCGCCTCAAAATTGATCACGAAATCAGGGTAATCTTTATATTTACGCGATCCGTCTTCATTCATAAATATGGGCAATTGTAACCGATATCCTAGCTCAATCAATACATCTTGAAAAGGTTTACACTCGCCCTTGGGTGGCAAAATCGGTATACGCACCGAATCGGCGGGACCATCATATTCAGATATGGGTCGATCCAACATTGACATGACATCATGACGCTCAAGGTAAGTCGTATCAGGCAGCACGAGATCAGCAAAAGCCACCATTTCCGATTGATATGCATCACAGACTACCAGGAAAGGTATCTTATATTCTCCTTTCTCATCTTTATCGGTCAGCATTTCGCGAACTTCGGTGGTATTCATAGACGAATTCCACGCCATATTAGCCATGAAAATCATTAAAGTATCTATAGGATAGGGATCGCCGCGCCATGCATTAGTAATCACATTATGCATCATACCATGCACCGAAAGTGGATATTCCCAGGAAAAGGCTTTATCAAGCCTAACTGCTTCCCCCTGCTCATCCACAAATAAATCATCAGGCTCTGCTGGCCAACCAAGCGGCATTCCATCAAGCGGTGTCCCAGGTTGTACTGCCTCAGGCCCTTTTGGCGGTTTAGCACAAGGTGGAATGGGGCGCGGGAATGGGGGACGATGCCGATAACCTCCAGGGCGATCAATGGTACCGAGCAAACTCATTAGAATACCCAAAGCCCTGATGGTATGAAAACCATTGGAATGAGCCGCCAATCCACGCATGGCTTGAAATGCTATTGGATTACCGGTAACGGTTTCATGATCATTATCCCAACAATCTGTCCAGGCAATTGGTAATTCAATTTTATGATCACGGGCGGTAATGCCCATTTCATAAGCTAACATTTTAATCGTATCAGCGGGAATGCCTGTGATTTCTTCTGCCCATTCTGGGGTATATTCATCAACGCGTTCTTTCAATAACTGAAAAGCGGTTTTGACCGGCGTACCATCATCCAATTTAAATTCACCCAATAAATATGGGTCCACGCCATCGGTATGGGTAGAAATAGCTTTATTCAGTTCTCGATCCCACCACAATTTATTTTGTGGATCAAAACAGCCTTCTTCCTTTGGCACCTCAAAACGCACAAACATACCCTGTTCCGTACTGTCGGGTGTTATATTAACCAGTTCCGGCGCATTAGTGTACTGCACTAGAAAATCGCGATCATACAAACCTTGTTTAATCAGTTCATGAATTAAGGCTAATAATAACGCGCCGTCGCTGCCTGTTTTAATCGGTATCCATTTATCAGCGATAGCTGAATAACCGGTACGCACCGGATTAATAGAAATAAAACGCCCCCCTTTGCGCTTAAATTTAGAAAGCTCAATTTTTAAGGGATTTGAGTGATGATCCTCAGCAGTACCCAACATAATAAATAGTTTAGCCCGCTCTAAATCGGGACCACCAAATTCCCAAAAGGAGCCACCCATTGTATAAATAAGACCGGCAGCCATATTAACGGAACAAAAACCACCGTGGGCTGCATAATTAGGCGTGCCAAACTGTTTAGCAAATAAACCGGTAAGGGCTTGCATCTGATCACGCCCGGTAAATAGGGCAAACTTTTTAGGATCCTCAGCCCTGAGTTTAGCCAAGCGTTCTTCTAAAATACGGAAAGTTTCTTCCCAAGAGATAGCCTCAAATTTAGAATCACCTCGCTCACTACCCCGTTTACGTCGCAACGGTTTAGTCAAACGCGCCGGCGAATACTGTTTCATAATTCCAGAAGCACCTTTAGCACAAATGACACCTTGATTAAGGGGGTGCTTAGGATTACCCTGGATATAACGCACCTCACCATCACGCAAAGTGACGCGTATACCACAGCGGCAGGCGCACATATAACAAGTCGTGTTTTTAACTTCAACATGACCTGCATCTCTATCTGATCGGTTAGTCGGGTCTTGCATAGATAAACCTTTTTCAAAAACTTAGGTATGAATGTTTTAACACTTTAATATACCATTAATTGCTTCAAATTGTCAGAATCAGGATTGACAGGATTTGAGGCATACAAAAAATACCATTTTTTTAAAAAATGGTATTTCTGAGGGCATTTATTAGCATTTATCAGCACTTAATATTGAAACTGACAAAATAGAATTCTTAATTCTTAATTCTTAATTCTTAATTGATTACATATTACCAATCCGCTATTTTCCTAAATCCGTTGTACTCAATTTGACGTTTTTGTAAACAGGTTTCAACTTTTTATCGCGTGACTAATTTGTTATAATTTTACATCAAAAAAAACGAAGGAGACACTAAAAACCAGAAAATAACGGAGTCATCTTATGTCAAAACTCGCATTTGAAGCACGTTCTGCTTCTCATCAGGGGGCTACTCTATGCACACATCATCCGCCTTAGAATAAATTCTAAGGCGGATAGGGGCATTTGAAGGATGTGTGCATAGAGTAGATCAGGGGGTGGGAATGCCTTCAACATATAATCGAAGAATTATTGCGGAACCCAAACCGCTTGAACAGTTTCCTTATGGTTGGCGTTAACTATATCCAAAGAAAACAATGCAAATTTTATTTCCTCGTGATTTTTTCAAACCGAAAAAACCAAATGAAATGTTTAAAGATCAAGCAACAGCATTTGAAAAACAAGGTATGGAATTTTCAACGGTAAATATTAGTGTCATTTTGGGATGCGCTTCTTTTGATTGTTCGCCCTGTGATACTTCTGTGTTCGCCCTGTGAAACTTGCCCGTTTATGGGTAAATATATTTTTATGAACCTGTTACCAATATTAGGGCACAGTGCTCAATTTTAAATTGTTTTAATCAGACTAAAGAGGTAAAAATGGCATCGCATGAACCGTTTGATAATAGTGCTAAAGCATTCTATCGTAAGTTGTTTGAAGATTGGGGAATGGTTGTAGCGAACGAGAAATATTTTTTAAAGGGCGAAGCATTGATCTTATCGTCACAGGTACCGATCAAGATAGATTGCAAAATACAGTGTTTTCCCATTTTCGCCAAGTAAATGCTATTGAATTGAAAGGTATCCATGATCCGTTGACGATAAAAGACTACAATCGGATTATGATGCGAGTTTGGGGACTGGGTGGCTTAAAGACAGAATTGGAAGAAAATGATGAACGGGAAGAAAGCAGTGATGAGGGACAACTTAGTCCTCTTCCCAGTCAAAGAACGCTGACAATTATTTGCGTCACTAAACCTATATCGCTTCTCAAACAAGTTGATGAATTTCAATTTTTGAAAACCAAGGAAAAAGGTATATACTACTATGATGGACGAATTCAACAATGGATTATCTGTCCATCAGAGCTGGCATTGATCGAAAAGAATTACCCCCTTTTGCCATTGTCACGAGGCAAAAAACTGGAAGATTTTACCTCTTTATGTTTCCGTAAGGGCGTACAGAAAACACTCATCCGTCAATTACGTCACAAGTTTGCACCAATAGACGATAGTGTGATACAGAAAATCGAAGCCACAAACGATATGGACCAATTGGATATTTGGTTAGATCAGGTAATTGTAGCGGATTCCTTGGCAGATACAGGGCTGATTAGTGAGGAAATGAAAAACAGATAAAATAATGGTAATTGCTATACGCCAAAATATTTTGAACAGGATTAAAAGAATTAAAGGATTAACAGGATTAAAAAATGATTACTGTTTGAAATTTATCTTTAAATGATTGATTTCATTCATAATTTCTATTCAAAAACGAAAATATCGGAAATTAAAAAATCCTGTCAATCCGTAAGGAAGTTAATCCTGTTCAAAAATTTTTTATTGGCAAAGACATTTCCAAAATTCGTTGTACTCAATTATACTCGCTGGTACCATATTTAACTGTGTCTATGCAATATTTTCTTAAAAAAGTAGATGGCACTATTAGGAACGAAAGCCCCCAATTGTGGGGCTTGTGTAGGTATTTGGATGGTAGGTAATGTGGTGGGTTTCGCTGGAATGCCCAAAAAATAAACGTTTGCTAATTTTTCAATAGCAATATCGCCGAACATCAAAACGGAAAGTTTGATACAAACCATTAGTTATGAGTGGTTTGCTCAAACCAATGGTGCTAGCCGTGTATTTTCGACTAGCCTAAAAGACATCTATGCCCTTGCCCTTGATGGAAATGTAGAGCTTTATACGGGAAGTGATGCGAGTGAGATTAATCCAGATGCGATTAAAAATTCATCTGTTAAAATCATTCTAGTTGATCAGTACAAACGAGAATATTTGGTGTTTGAAGACTCTATTTCAAGATCGACTGGTTTGGAGCAGCCCAATACTCGCTTTTCAGAGAGATGCCAAGAAACTTGTATATTACCACTGGTTTCTGTTTTTTCATTAAGAGTTGAAGTGACAGGTAGCGGAAAACTTGAAATTGAAAAATTTCATTATGCTGATAAACCAGTTGCTGGCGATCCTGACGCACTAAGAGCAAGGCAGAACGCAAAAATCATTGAGCAACTCAACCAGCAAGATTTAGGATGGGTTGCGGGAGAAACCTCTGTTTCAAATTTGACTTATGCTGAAAAGAAGCGACTATTAGGAGTCGCTGAAGGACCCCAAGTGCTTGATCTACAAGGTTTTGAATACTACCGAGGTGGTGTTTTTGAACTTCAATCAAATTCAACTGATAGTCGGACCCTGAGTGTTCAAGCTAACGGTTCTTTAGTGAAAAATTTTACATGGGGAAATCGACATGGCGAAAATTGGATAACTTCAGTAAAAAACCAAGCCTCTTGTGGGAGTTGTTGGGCTTTTGCGGCGACTGGTGCAACTGAAGCTGTGACAAATCTCTATTACAATCAGCATTTAGACTTAGATTTGGCTGAACAAGATGCACTTTCATGTAGTCATGCTGGAAATTGTGAAGAGGGTGGATTTGCGTATCAGGCACTTGACTATTTTCACACAACCGGTATTGTAGATGAAAGTTGTTTTCCTTATACAGCAACGGATCAATCATGTCGTAAAAAATGCCTTTCTCCATCCATCCAAATAGATGGAAAAATTTCTTTTTGAATATGGCACTTTAAGCGGCGCCGTTGTAAATCTTCGTCATGCTATGACTTTAGTTGGCTTTGAAACGGACCCTATAGATGGACGAACCTTATGGATTTTTAAAAATAGTTGGGGTAAAGGTTGGGGAGCAAAATTAGATGATAATTTTGGTGATTACATTGGAGAACAACGTGATAATGGGTACGCTTATATTAAAACCGATATCTCTAATCTTTGGAGTTATGCGATAAGGATTCCAATAATTAGCACCCAATCTTATCAAATCAATTGTGTTGATAAAGACAACGATAAGTTTTGCAATTGGGGAATTTCAAAGGACAAACCGACATCTTGTCCCGCTTTTTGTCAGGCACAAAAGGATTGTGATGATTCTAATCCATTGCTATACTCATTTGACACGGGCTACAATTGTGTAAGTATTGATGACTATGAACCACCACCTGAACCACCAAAACCTGATGAAGAGGATAGTCAGTGTTTTATAGCAACTGCTGCTTATGGTTCTTATTTGCATCCTCATGTTAAGGTATTGATAAATTTTAGAAACGAATACCTGCTCACTAATGCTTTAGGCAAGATGTTTGTAAAGTTTTATTATAGAACATCGCCACCTATTGCCGATTACATTTCAAATCATGAAATGCTGAGAATAGTAACAAGGTGGATTTTAACGCCAATTGTTTATAGTATTGTGTATCCAATAGTTTTTTGGATATTATTGCTAATCACTTTGTTATTTTTCTATCGTCGTCGAAAAGTATATTCAGCACGGGTATAATACTGAAATGTACCGGGGCAATGAAGAAGTGGTTCGTGCAGACTGTCTTCAACAAGGTGAACAAATTGCCTGTATAAAATGGTTTTTAAAAGAGCGATTAAAATTCTCTGATCTTGTAGAAGAAATTTGGAAAAAAAAGCGCGGTTAGTGCAAAAAAAATCAGATGAATTAGGAAAGGTACCAGGAAAAGCTATCCCATTTGAAAAGTTTTTAGAACAGTTGGAGCTTAAAAAGGTATTTTAAACAACCTGTAGGCTCTATGGGATTAGGAACATGCACAATTTCTAAAACTCGCAACGAAGACTTAAATTATATAAATGTAGTTGATGCAATCGGAAAACGCTATAGCCCTTTGTCGGGTTACGTTGCTGCGCAAAAAAATCTAACCCGACCTACCTGGCTGTGTGTTCGCCCTCATTTATGTGAAAGGGCATTCGCGGTGGTCTGCCCCTACATGACATTTATAGCCATACTTAAGCCTTTTCAGCGAGTAGTTCTAATAAAGTTTGTTGGGCAGAAATCGCCTGTTCATCGTCTTTGGGGGTCAGACGAGTATAATAACCTTCTTGATCAAGTATCCAGGCTTGAGTGTTATCTTGCATATACAACTTTAAACCTTGTTCAATTACACGAGTTTTGAGGTTTACCTCTTCAACAGGATAACATTCTTCTACCCGCTTCAATAAATTGCGAGCCATCCAATCCGCACTCGCACAAAAAACTTCCCCCCCTCCTTCAAAATAAAAGCAACGGGTGTGCTCAAGAAAACGCCCAACAATGGAACGTACTTGAATATTTTCAGAAATACCAGGAATACCCGGCTTTAAGCAGCATATACCCCGTATAATCAAATCAATTTTAACGCCTGCCATTGAAGCTTTGTATAAAGCCTGAATGACTTTCAATTCTGTTAGGGCATTAACTTTAGCCATAATATGTGCCGGTTTACCTTTTCGAGCTATATCCGCTTCACGTTCAATGCGTTCTATCAAACCGGTATGTAAACTAAACGGTGCTTGCAACATTTTTTTCAACTGGGTACCTCGCCCCAAGGTGGTGAGTTGCATGAACATCTTATGCACATCTTCACCAATATCCTTATGACAAGTTAATAAACCATAATCAGTGTAAATACGCGCTGTTCGATCATGATAATTACCGGTCCCTAAATGTACATAACGCTGAAGTTTTTTACCTTCGCGGCGCACCACCATAATCATTTTGGCATGAGTTTTATAGCCCACCACACCATAAACAACATGGGCACCTGCTTCTTGTAAACGGTTGGCTAAACTAATATTGGCTTCTTCGTTAAAACGGGCACGCAGTTCAACTATTACTGTGACTTCTTTATTAGAACGCGCTGCTTCGACTAAAGCATCTACTAACACAGAATCCGGACCTGTGCGATATAAAGTTTGTTTAATGGCTAAAACTTTGGGATCCGTTGCGGCTTGACGGACAAAATCAACAACCGGGGTGAATGATTGAAAAGGATGGTGGAGTAATATATCACCTTCACGAATACTCGCAAATAAATTGTGGCTTAAGCCGGTACAGACACCTGGGGTAAAACTCGGAAATTTTAAATCGGGACGATCCACTAAATCTGGCAAAGGTAATAATCTATTTAGATTGACCGGCCCATTAACTTGATATAAATCAAGTTGTTCTAAATGAAAATGATTGAGTAAAAAATTAATCATTTTTTCAGGGCAATTATCAGCAACCTCTAAACGCACACTATCACCATAGCGTCGCCCTGGCAATTCTCCTTCTAAAGCGTGTAGCAAGTCATCAATTTCTTCTTCATCGACAAATAAATCGCTATTGCGAGTGACACGAAACTGATAACACCCAGTGACTTTCATGCCTGGAAATAAATCTTCAACATAAGCATGAAGAATGGAAGATAAGAAAATAAAACTATAAGGTTGTTCGGATAATTCTGGCGGCAATTTAATCAAACGCGGCAATGAACGGGGTGCTTGTACGACAGCCATTCTGCTATCACGCCCAAAGGCATCTTTACCTTTAAGAGAAATGATAAAATTCAAGCTTTTATTAAGAATACGAGGAAAAGGATGCGCCGGATCAAGCCCTATGGGGCTTAAAATGGCTTGTAGTTCATTCTCAAAAAAATCTCGCACCCATTTGCTTTGTGCTTTACTCCACTGATCACGTTTGAAAAAGCATATCCCTTCTTGTTCCAATGCAGGGAGAAAATTTTCGTTCAGTAAACTATATTGCTCTCTTACAAATTCATGGGCAGCTATACTAATACGATTCAGTATTTCTTGTGGAAATAAATTATCCGGTCCAGTTTGCACAGAACCTGCGACGACTTTTTGTTTTAAACCTGCCACCCGTAATTCAAAAAATTCATCAAGGTTAGTACTGGCAATACATAAAAACCGTAATCGCTCCAACAAGGGCATACTTTGATCTTTAGCTTGAGCTAATACACGATGATGGAAAGCCAATAAGCTTAATTCACGGTTGATATAAAGTTCTGGACGGCTTAGATCAATCTCTTCTTGAGAACTATTTAACTCAATAGGATTAACCTTTTTATTGACGTTTTTTGGAATAAGATTCATGCTAATATCTGTTAGTAATACGCCTGGACTTTTAATGATTTACAATTTATCAATGTCTAAAATCAAGCCTTCTCGTGCAATATGACAATCCATATTGGAATGACGTTCAAGAATCAGTTTGACAGCAGATTGGTGTAGTTCTTCTATCTTGATATCATCATAGTTAGGATCAACATGGAATAAATACAACTGCTTAACATTTGCATCAGCGGCAAAATTAGCCGTGTCAATATAACAAGAGTGTCCCCACCCTCGTTTCTTGGCATAATCATCGGGTGTATACTGTGCATCATGGATAAAAACATGAGCATCCCTAATGCTATCCACCGCGTTAGCCAATTCCTCCGCCTGCATGGCTTTTACGAGTTGTAATTCTTCATCTGACATATCTTTTTCGCGATCAGCGATAGTCTGATCTATAAACTTAAGTTCATTGTCGGAAGCATACACAATTGTTTTATCATGTACCTGAATACGGTAGCCAAATGTACTACCTGGATGGTGTACATTAAACGTTTCTATCTTAAACGGCCCATATTCTAGTTGACTATAGTTCGCCTTCAAATAACGAATATCGGCCATCCAAGTTTCAACTTCAACAGGGAAATAGGGGTCAATCATTTGTCCCGAAATGCGTTTTTCTATTTCTTGTTGACTTTCGCCTGGGCCATAAATATTAATCTTCCACCCCGGTATAAACGCAGGTACAAAAAAAGGTAAGCCAGAAATATGATCCCAATGGTAATGGGTCAAAATAATCGTCAGTTCTTTGATGTCCTGTTGTGCCATCAATGCTTGCCCAAGTGGAATAATCCCGGAGCCACCATCACAAATCAGTAGATGATTATCTACTCGCAATTCAACACATGAGGTATTGCCTCCCACGCGCATGTGGCTTCCAAACGGGGCTGGGTAAGAACCACGAACACCCCAGAAGCGTATATAATTCAATGTGTTAGCACTCATAATTCATGCAAGATTCGTTTTTTATTAGTTATCGAATTTAGGTGGATTCTTTGAAAGAATATACCCGTTTTAAAGAAATACTATTTTTCAAAAAATAGTATTTCTTACACGCTTGATATGATAATTTTTTATAAGAAATCACCTTAACGCCAGATGTGAGTAAATACATTTTCAATCCTAGCTGTAATGGATATAAGTCTTTAGCCTGATCATTTCGGTTGAATATCGACATATTTACAAACGAGATCACGAATTTCTTTAAAACGTAATGGCTTTATCAGAAAATCGATAGCACCTAATTGTTTAGCAACTTGGCGATCTTGTGCATAATCTTTAGAAGTCACCATAATAACAGGCGTATCTTTTTGATGGACAAGATTCCGTAATTTTCTTAGTAAGCTCAGTCCATCCATCCCAGGCATAATGATGTCTAAAAACAACAAATCTGGTTGATGTTCTTGCAAATAAGGGAGTGCTTCTGCTGAAGATTTGAACCCAATAAAATTAACAGCCAATGCTTCAACGCTGAACTGATACACAGAAATTGAAGTTGTACTGTCGTCTACGACCATAATAGTTGGCATTTTATCAGTCATAAAATTAAACCCATCAATTGTTTATCCGGTGGGTGATTGAATAGAATAGTTATTCGTCAATTAAAATGAAAAAAAATAGTCAGTTGTCTTTGCCAATTGGGAAGCTTTATGAGTCATTGGCGATTAATTTAAAGTCATTCATTCACAAGTTACCGATTCAAGTTCAGAGCCTTTAAACTTTTTCTTAAAGGTATTGAGTAACTGACTTTGATCGGAATGTATTTTAACATTTAACCAGTATTTTGTCTGACTTTTATAACGTTTTTGGCTCTTAACATTTTTGTATCCTAAAGCTATTAATTTTTCAAGACGTTGTTTAGCATAAAAGGATTGATGATAAAGACCCAATGAAATAGCGTTATTAAATCTGCCTTTTGTAACAATCGCATGATCTTTTATACCCTGTTGATTGAGACGTTGTTGATTACGGCGGGCGGCAGTTCGACTTTCAAAGGATGGCAAATACACCCAAGTCGATTTTAACACTTGCGTTTGACGATTTTGTAGCTTTACACTGACATTTTTTTGTTTTTTTAGCCAGTTAGCGATTTTTTGAGTCGCTTTTAAGTAAGAATAGGCTCCAATTTGAAAACAAGCCAGAGATTTTTTAGTTTGCTTTAACTCTGTAGTTGATGCAACCGCTATTTCTTTATCCTTTGATTTATCAAAATGAGATAAAGGTAAACCAGCCGCCTGTTGTAAAGTTGATGACACGGTTGTATTTTTCGATGTGGCTTGGTTTTCTCCTACCGGTTTTGTTGAATGATTAATTGCCTGTATTGGTGTCAGGGGGGATTTTTTAGCTTGAATATCGTTTATACTTGTTGAAAAAGTTGGGGAGGATGTTGTACCACCAGAGGCAGGTAGCCGGGTTAATGCCACCGTTGCCTGGTCATTTTCGGCATCAGCAATATTAGACTGATGTTCATTGAGTAAAACCAATCGTGGCAAATCATTTGCGTCCGAATTAGAGTACTCAATGACATGATTAAATTGCTCCGGTTGCCATGGTAGCATCGGTAACAACCCAAGTTGCCAAATCAAACCGCCCATATTTAATAATAATAGTAATAAAGCCAAAGTTCTCATAACGATTGTTTTACCACGACCGATAAGCCCTGTAGCACCAAATCAGATTGCAGCCGATAGGGCCTTCGCAATAATGGCTCCAGTGCATAAGCACTACCACCTGTGAGTATCAATATAACCTTTTTTCCTGATTTTTCCAAAGTATTTATGACGTATTCTAATAAACCTATGATGGCATATAAAGTACCCAAAGTGATACCCGTTTGTGTATCGTGTGCTAAAAATAATTTCCCTGACAGGTTTTCAAAACCTGTCAACTTTGGCTCTAACGCATACGTATCCCTTTTCAAGGCATTATACATCGTCATCACCCCTGGCAGAATAAGCCCACCTTGATGATAACCATCAGCTGATAGCACATCCAATGTCACCGCCGTTCCACAATCAACCACACAAAGGGGACCTGTTTCCAATTGGTAGCCACCAATTAAAGCTAACCAGCGATCAATACCTAGCTGTTCAGGATTTTGATAACCATTTTTGACCCCACATTCTGCACGGGCTGTTTTTAGAAAGGTGGGTTTCAGTCCCCAATGGGATTTAACCCAGTGGGAAAGAATTTCCGCCTTTTGTGGTCCCGCCACGTTGGATACCCAAACACTTGATGGTATATTAAGCATTAGCCACGCTTGTGTCAATAGGTTATTTAATTTATCATCCTGATACGATAGGCGTTTTTGGGATCCTAAACTATCTTGATCAAAAACAGCCCATTTTATTGAACTATTGCCCATATCAACCAATAGCATCATAAGCGCAAACTCACCTCACCATAAACATAACGTCGTGTTTGATGACCGACTTGTAATAATAAAGCACCTTGCTCATCAATCCCACAAGCCGTACCTTTTACATATTCCTTATTTTTAATAATGGAATTTAAATCCCTCTTTTTTAAACGAAGCGGGATTTCTAATGTCACCCGTTGCCCATAACTCAGATCAAAATGATACCAATCATCTCGAAAAGCCGTTAATCCTACCTGTGGATAGATTAACAAAGTTTGCAGACATTGATCAATTAATTTTGCTGCTAACGTATTGCGTGAAATAGACGAATGTTCCAATATTGTATATAAATCTATCCAGGGTTGATTGATAGTTTTGGTATCGAATAGTTTAACATTAATGCCTATACCATAGACAATATCGCATCCATTTCCACAACGACTTTCTAATAATAGACCGGCTACTTTGCGACCCTGCCATAAAATATCATTAGGCCACTTAATGCCTATGTCAGTCGCTCCTAACATCAGTAATACCCGTACCACAGTCACTGCCAGGGCAATATTCAAAGCTGATAAGGGTTTATCTAGGGTAGCATAATGTTGTTTAAAAGACAAGCATAGCCCACTGGCATAAGGTGAAATCCATTGCCGCCCTTGTCGCCCACGCCCTGCTGTTTGATATTCCGCTAAACAGGCATAAGGCACCGCATCAAAATATTGTGTTAGTGCATAATGATTAGTCGAATCTAAGACGGAATGAATTTCCAATCGTTTCAATCGTTGCCTGGTGACAACTGGGAGTGCGCTTAAAATAGTCGTGCGATCTAATAATTCTACCGGTTCAGCTAATTGGTAGGTGTTAGCTGTTGGTGAATGTAACCTAATGCCATAAGCCATTAAGGTTTTGATCGCTTGTTCTAACTCTATCGCACTTAGTGTCAATTGTTTAATCAATTGTTCAGTTGTATATTGACACCCATCAGCGAGTATCTGCAAAATTTGATGATACATTTATATATAATTGTGAATGGTGAATTACGAATTGTGGATTATATAATTAAAATATAATTATCAGTTAATTATAATATTTAGAGGCACCAAAAATAATAAAAAAAATAGCATTTTTTCAAAAAAGGGTATTTTTATCGGGCACAATTTAAACTTTTATTGTTTCCCACTATTCTGAAATTCGTTGTACTTTATTAATGCCCATTATTAAAGGGCGAAAGGCGCGTCCATCTCCACTAAAAAACCGCGAAAAACCTTCATAATATTCTAAACGCAAAATTTGGATAGTTACAATTGCCCCTTCTAATATGATAATAAAAAGGTTACCTAAAATAATGACTAGCCAATTAGCAGGGCTTTCCATCATATTTGCTAAGGTAAACACTGCAATTGCTAAGGCTGCATGATTAAGACTGAATGCCGCTACACGTAAAAATGATAGCGTGTTTGCCAGGTAATTAAGGATGGATTCTAACCCTTCAATTAAAGTGACTATGAAACGTTCAGTTAACGGGAGTCGATTTTCATACCATTTATAAGCGAAAATGATAAATAGAGGAAGTAATACTACCAGTTGTTGATTGTTATCAAAAGTACCCGTTGTCATCCATTGATAGATGGCATAAAATCCCCCTAAATATAAAAATATACCTACAACGCCGGTATGGTTAAACAGGGCAGCAGCATAATTTCTTTCTCGCCACCGATTCACAATGGTAATAATGGTTGCCATTAAAATAAAACTCATGCCCCAGTATAGGGCAATAGTTAGCATTAAGATGGGGTGGTGAATGGGTGAAAGCCACAGAGCCGGCAGTAAGACTTCTTCAAAACCAAAAATACTCCCATATAAAAAGCCAAAAAAGATGGATGATAATCCGGCAATAATAAAAAACGGGGTAAAACTTTTCAATTTTTCACGCCAATACCAACCTGCGAAGGCAATCAATGCCCCATGTCCCACATCGCCAAACATGCTACCAAACATTAGTATAAATGTGGTAGCAAATAAAAATGTCGGATCAAATTCACCATAGCGAGGTATGCCATAATTTTTGATTAATGCAATGTACGGTGCGAATAGCTTATGATGGCGTATCAAAGAAGGTACTTGTGGATATTCTGATGGGGAAGGTTGACGAGTATTCAGAACAAAAGGGCAATTCAATTTTTCCAAGAGCGAAATTTCCAACCTAGGCAAATCAATTCTGGGAATCCAGCCCTCAATTAAAGCAAGTTGTCCTTGCCCCCTTAACGTTTCCGTTAATTGGGCGTAGGCAGCAGCCGCACTTAACGTTTGATAGGCGTTATCTAAAATAGCCTTTTTTTCTTCAGTCAATTCTTTTATAGTGGCTGTCACCGCATCCGTTTGTTCTTGTAATTGTGCGAGTTGTGCGGTTAAATCGGCATGGACTTGTTGAGGGTGATTGTGAAATTGTGTTGGAATAATCAGTGCTTGAAAATCTGCATGTTCTAGGATAGCATGGACTTTATCTTGATGATCTAAAGGACCTGCCACGACAAAATACGCCGTATGTTCATCACGATGGAAAATATCTATAAAATGTTCTGCTATGGCAATGGCATCAATCAAATGCTCAAGATTTTCAACCGGCACGGTGCCAATATGTAGATTTAAAAATTGCTTAGGCTCTTGAAAGCATTTTAAATCTAAGTCTAAGGAGACAAAGGTTTGTAGGGTTTCAAGTAATTGTTGTAAAGCAATGCCTTGTTCATTAAAGTGGTGTAATTGTTCTTCCAGTTTAGATAATTGCAGCCAAATTTTACCTAACTGATTATTGACTTTTTTTAATTCCATCAAATCAATGACGCGATAAGAATCAGTGTCAGGCGGGGGCGCAAAAGAGATACGAGCTAAAATTTTATCCAAACGACTACGCGCTTGATTAAAAAGGTTGCGAAAATCTTCTCCAAAACGAGTTGGCAATTGTTCAGCAACCGCCTCAGTCGCTTCCGGATTAAACAAACCGTAATTTGCTAACACAGCAGCCGCTAAGGGAACATCCTCAGTCAATAGCTTGAGGGAAACATATTGCATTTCAAGCGGTTTAAACATAATTTTTAATGGTTAATGGTTAATGCAGAAATCCCAAAAATTGATTACTCAGAGTCTAAATTTATTTGGCGAATATAGCATAAAACGTCATAAAAAGTCAACTTTTTAGTAATTAAGTAGGTATACAAAAGTATTTTAATATTTTCTATTTTTAAAATCCGTTAATAATCAATGCTTTAGCATAAAACAAAAATGTTAAAATATGTACTTAGGAATGAGATTTTAAAAACTGAAAAAACTTTTAAGCCAAACCTGCCATGTTTGATAGGATACAAAGAATGCTATTATTGAGCTGAGAATTTTACTTAATCAATATCAACAAAAGAAATATCAATAAACCAGAATGAAAACAACAACTTGCGATAATCACGAGCCTAATTTTTTAAGGGTTGAAGAAGCTTTACACAACATTGAGCAAAATTTAAAACCGATACGAGGTGAAGAGCAACTGGCAATTCGCAGCGCATTGGATCGTATTTTGGCTGAAGATGTGCTATCGCAAATTAATGTGCCACCATACAACAATTCTGCAATGGATGGTTATGCAGTGCGTGGTGTAGATTTACCCACGAAGGACAAGGCGGTATTGACTCTCGTTGGGAGCTCATTAGCCGGGCGACCCTGTACAGAAACCATTCAGGCAGAACAATGTGCCAGAATATTTACCGGTGCAGTCATACCCGCAGGTACCGATACGGTTATTATGCAAGAACATGTTGAAAAACAAGGAGATACCATTATCATCGGTGCTGAACATAAACCTGGGCAACATGTTCGTCCACTTGGAGAAGACATCGCGGTTGGTCAAGTGGTGTTAAAGGCGGGTAAACGCTTATCGCCGGCGGATATTGGTTTGTTAGCATCTTTGGGGATTCCTGAAGTTAAGGTGAAACGCCGCCTACGAGTCGCCTTTTTTTCGACAGGTGATGAATTATGCGCCGTTGGTGAAGTCCCACAGTCTGGTCAAATTTATGATAGCAATCGTTACACACTCTATGGTATGTTAAATCGTTTAGGGGTTGATATCATAGATATGGGCATAGTGCTGGATAAACCTGAAGACATTGAAAACGCCTTCTTATTAGCGGCAAGTAACAATGATGCGATTATTACATCAGGCGGTGTCTCAGTGGGAGAGGCTGATTATGTGACAGATACTTTGCGCCGCCTTGGTGAGGTCAATTTTTGGAAAGTCGCCATGAAACCAGGGAAACCTTTGACTTATGGCAAAGTTCAGGGGGCTGTTTTTTTTGGCTTACCCGGTAATCCTGTGTCTGCTATGGTGACATTTTATCAATTTGTACAATCGGCTTTACAGCGCATGATGGGTCAAGAGTCAGTGACACCGATACGGTTCACCGTACCTTGTATTTCTCCATTGAAAAAAAGCCCTGGGCGTATGGAATTTCAACGTGGTATTCTCCAAACTGGTGAACAAGGGCATTTAGTGGTCCGCTCTTCAGGAAAACAAGGTTCAGGTATTCTGAGTTCAATGAGTCAAGCAAATTGTTTTATCATTTTGCCGCTAGAATGTGGCAAAGTAGCGGCGGGTAGCGATGTGTTGGTGGAACCGTTTGAACTAGGCTGATGGGAATTGGGAATTGGGATAAATAGTTTCACAAGGGCGAACATTTTCGTTCACCCCTATGTCAAATATTTCATTATTTGTAAATAAATCCTATTTTTTTCAAAAATTTTTAAAGACACTATTTCACAATTAAATATGAATGAAATAAACAAAGTCGTACTCGCCTATTCAGGCGGCTTAGATACTTCTATTATTCTCAAATGGTTACAAGATGAATATCACTGTGAGGTGGTTACCTTTACGGCTGATATTGGGCAAGGGGAAGAACTAGAACCCGCCCGCACTAAGGCGAAAGCCTTTGGTATAAAAGAAATTTATATCGAAGACTTGCGCGAAGAATTTGTTCGCGACTATGTGTTCCCCATGTTCCGCGCTAATACTATTTACGAGGGCGAATATTTATTAGGCACCTCCATTGCGCGTCCCCTGATTGCAAAACGTTTAGTTGAAATCACGCATCAAACCGGAGCTGATGCTATTTCACATGGCGCGACGGGAAAAGGGAATGATCAAGTTCGTTTTGAATTAGGTGCTTATGCCCTAAAACCAGATATTAAGATCATCGCCCCTTGGCGTGAATGGGATTTAAACTCACGCAAAAAGCTTTTAGATTATGCACAGCAACATAGCATACCGATTGAAATGAAACGTGGCAAACAATCTCCCTATTCAATGGATGCGAATTTGCTACATATTTCTTATGAGGGTGGTTTCCTTGAAGACCCATGGCTTGAGCCGGAAGAAGAAATGTGGCGTTGGAGTATTTCACCCGAAAATGCGCCTAATAAACCAACGACATTGGAATTAGAATTTGTGAAAGGCGATATTGTTGCTATTAATGGGCAAGCCATGACACCTGCCAAAGTCTTAGCTTATTTAAATCAGGTAGCGGGGGAAAATGGGGTTGGACGATTGGATCTCGTCGAAAACCGTTATGTGGGAATGAAATCACGAGGCTGTTATGAAACGCCAGGCGGAACTGTCATGCTGAAGGCACACCGCGCCATTGAATCTATTACATTGGATCGTGAAGTGGCTCACCTCAAAGATGAATTGATGCCCCGTTATGCGAGTTTGATTTATAACGGCTACTGGTGGAGTCCTGAACGTCAATTGTTACAAACATTGATTAATAACTCACAAATCAATGTCAATGGCAAAGTCCGCTTGAAGGTTTATAAGGGCAATATCATTATCACCGGACGCCATTCCGAAAGTCACAATTTATTTGACCCAACGATTGTTACCTTTGAAGACGATGAAGGTGCCTATAATCAAAAAGATGCGGAAGGATTTATTAAACTTAATGCGTTACGAATGCGTATTGCGGCGCGATTAAAATAAGGAAAAATAATTTTTTTCTGGTTCCCACGCGCCTGCGTGGGAATCCAGTCTCGACGCGCCAGCGTCGTTAGTTTTTGATAGTTGTTTCGGAAATGGAATGAACGGTAAAATATAACAAACTAAAAATATTTATGTCGCTTTTTGCTTAAACGGCATCATTTGTATAAATTATTTTTTCTGAGACACTTAATCATTAGTCATTAACAATTCACAATTAATTAAAATGCTGACTTTGACTCAACCAGATGATTGGCACCTACATCTACGTGATGGCATCAGTATGACTTCTATTATTCCTGCCACCAGTCGTTGTTTTGCCCGTGCCTTAGTCATGCCTAATTTAAAGCCGCCAATTACGACTTGTGCTCAAGCACTTGATTATCGGAAACGTATTTGTGCAGCAACGGCACCCACTAGCCACTTTAATCCGCTAATGACACTTTATCTGACTGATAATACACCTATAGCAGAAATCGCCAAAGCGAAGGATAGCACACATATTATGGGTGTCAAGTATTATCCTGCTGGTGCAACGACTCATTCAGAAGCAGGTGTCACTGATTTGCGGCGCGTATGGACCATACTCGAAGCCATGCAAACTTATGAGCTGCCCTTATCAATACATGGTGAAGTCACGGCTACCAGTATAGATATTTTTGATCGTGAAAAAATCTTTATAGAACAGATACTGGATCCTTTATTGGATGATTTTCCCAAACTCAGGGTTGTATTAGAACATATTACCACACTGGAAGCGGTTGAATATGTTTTTAGTAAAAACCATCATTTAGCGGCAACCATTACTGCTCATCATTTATTAATGAACCGCAATGAATTATTCAATGGTGGTATTCGCCCCCATCATTATTGCTTGCCCGTGTTAAAACGCGAATCGCATCGTCAAGCATTGTTGATGGCTGCGACTAGTGGCAATCCTAAGTTTTTTTTAGGAACAGATAGTGCGCCTCATGCAGTGGGGGCTAAGGAATCTGCGTGTGGTTGTGCTGGAATTTATACCGCGCCGGCGGCATTAGAATTATATGCAGAAGCTTTTGAACAAGTACAAGCATTGGACAAATTAGAAGGATTCGCCAGTTTTTATGGTGCCGATTTTTATCGCTTACCTCGTAATACAGAAACCGTGACATTAGAAAAACGGACTTGGCAAATGCCACCTGATTTCGATTTCGGCAAAGAAAAAGTCGTACCCTTGCGAGCCGGTGCTAACATTTATTGGCAACAGGTGCAAACATGAAAGTTTTCACAAAAACACGACTCATAGCTAAACGTTTTCGGGGATTTTTGCCGGTGGTGGTTGATGTAGAAACGGCGGGGCTTAATCCAGAGCGTGATGCCTTATTAGAAATTGCCGCTGTGACATTGCAAATTAATCACCAGGGTTTATGGCAACGCCATGAAACCCATTTTTGTCATCTGATTCCTTTTGATGGGGCTAATCTTGATCAAAAAGCACTTGATTTTATTGGGGTTGATCCTTATCACCCCTTTCGTTTCGCCGTGCCAGAATCTCAGGGCTTAGAGATTATTTTTAAACCAATACGCCAGGCGATAAAAGCGCATAAATGCACCAGGGCTATTTTGGTGGGGCATAATGCTTCGTTTGATTTAAGCTTTATTAAAGCGGCAACTTGTCGCACCGGTATTAAAAATCCCTTTCACCGGTTTAGCACCTTTGATACCGCCACCTTAGGGGGACTGGCTTTTGGACAAACCGCCCTGGCGCGGGCAGTGCAAAAATCTGGCATGGCATGGGATAGTAGCGAAGCGCATTCCGCCATTTATGATGCCGAGCGTACCGCAGAGTTATTTTGTACTATTGTCAATTTGTGGGATAAAAACTGTAACTAACCTGACTTGCTGGAGCAAATTTTTGAATATAACAAATCCGATTTTACAAAAAATCGGATTTCTAATATTGCTATTTTTGATAAACTTTTTTTGATGAATACGGGCACTTTTTGAACAAAAAAAATTCTCTTTAATAATCAATAGGTTAATTAACTTCTCTGCCCGGGCTGGATACCACTAATTTTTGCCAAAATTTAAACCCGATAATTGTAAAAAAAACAGTTTTATCCTATTTTTCATCCACAACCCTTCAAAAAGATAAGAAACGTTTTTCAAAATAGCCACTTTTTTGAATTTTTCACCCAATTTTCTTTAAAATCGCAAAAAAAATAAAGTGATAAAAAACAATAACTTAGTTAGCTTCTCTCACGGGGAATATAAAACAGATTTTTGCGGATTTTAGGCAACCGCTTTTGAGTCGAAAAAAGCTTCAAAAAAACAATTTTTGCTGGAAACGACAACTTTATTCCTAATCAAGTTGTTGTGAAGCAATTTCTATCCACTGCTTTTGTGCCTTGCGAAACTGTTTTGGAACCTGTTGAGAACGGGTTAAGATATCCTTAAACAAATCATTTGCTTTTTCAGTATATCCCAATTTTTTCAGTAACAACGCATAACGGCACTTGGCTTCATAACCAGAATAATAGGAAATCAGTATACTATATTCTTCCAATGCCACTTCAGAATCTTGCAAAGCTTCAAGGGTACGAGCAAATAATAAATGCCCAGTCTGCGATTTAAACTCAGGATTAACTTCAATTAAATGCTTGAGCGTGTCTTTGGCTTGTACATAATTCTCCTGATGAAACAAAGCCGTTGCTAATCCTAACATGATGTCAGGATCATCTTTATAAACACCCGTTAATGCATTATTATATAAATTAACAGCTTCATCATACAACCCTTCTACTACGCAGCTTTCAGCCAATTTAACCTTATTATCAACATTATCAGAAATAGCCAATTCTTTTGCCAAACGTTTTAATTCACGCTTTGGATCAATTGCTTTAAATACTTTAGTCGCGGCATTTTTACCAATATGACTGCGGCGCAAGTCTGGCAGTACTTCCAAGAAAAAATAAACGGCACAACCTACTACCGGAAAAAAAAGAATAATCCAAATCCACATTTGTTCGCGTCCCGTTTTGATGACATGCACAACAAAAGCAATTTGGATCAGCAACGACAAAACCATTAATACCGGCATCACATTTCCTCCTTTTTATGGAAAATACCCCCTACCCCCTTTTGCTAAAGGAACTAAAAGGTAAGATAGTTTTTTGTTAAACCACCATAAACTAAAACCCTTGCAATTACAATGTGTTTTTATTGAACATTATAAAAAATCGGATTTGTGTTTAACATCATTTGAATAAAATTTTTTCAAAAAATAGTATTTCTAACACGTTTTCGTTATTGCATTGAAATTGACATTCATATATTCTTATTTGTAAATCCATTTTAATAAGGAATAAGAAATATGAAATTCATTCATGCTGCTGATATTCATTTAGACAGCCCTCTACGGGGACTCGCACGTTATGATGGGGCACCGGTTGAACAGATGCAAAGTGCAACACGGAGAGCCTTTATTAATCTGATTGATTTAGCCTGTAATCAAGAAGTGGACTTTGTATTATTAGCTGGTGACTTATACGATGTTGATTGGAAGGATTATAACACAGGGTTGTTTTTCAATCAACAAATGAGCCGGTTGCGCGAAGCCAATATCCCCGTTTTTATGGTACTTGGCAACCATGATGCGGGTAATACTATCACCCGACAATTACGCTTACCAGATAATGTGACAGAATTCAGTTACCGCAAACCGGAAACGAAAATATTAGAAAATCTAGGAGTCGCAATACATGGACAAAGTTTTGCCAATAAATCTATCACTGAGGATATCAGTGCCACTTATTCTAATGCCCTGCCAGGCTATTTTAATATTGGCTTGCTCCACACGTCTTTAAATGGTCGCCCAGGTCATGCGAATTATGCACCGTGTACGATGCCCGGTTTATTATCACATGGTTATAATTACTGGGCATTGGGGCATATTCATAAACGTGAAGTTCTCCATGAAAATCCCTGGGTCGTGTTTTCGGGTAACTTACAAGGGCGACATGCGCGTGAAACGGGGGATAAAGGTTGTACCCTGGTTCAAGTTAAAAATGGAAAAACAGCCCTGACTCATGTTCCCTTAGATGTGCTACGCTGGGAAGTCTGTCAATTGGAAGTCAGTGATGTCACTCAAGCAGATGATATTGTAGATAGGGCGCATGATGCCGTCACACAAGTCATGCAAAATGCGGATGGAAGACCATTAGCCTTACGTTTTGTGATTGACGGTGCTTGTCCAGTCCATAATGAATTGCATAGCGACTCCGAACGCTGGATTAATGAGATTCGCGCCACTTCCCATGATGCAGGCGTAGGCAACGTCTGGGTAGAAAAAATTAGCCTGCAAACTCATCCCCTCCGTACCCATACTGTCCAAGACGATGGTCCCCTCGAAGAATTAAGCCATTTCTTACGCGCTCTGCCTCAAGACGGTGACGGTTTACAAGCCTTAACCACTGAATTTCGTTCCCTCCGAAATGCCCTCCCAGTGGAAGCACGACAAGGTGAGGGAATTGATCCCGGTAGCACTGACACCATTTGTAAATTACTCAACGGGGTAGAAGAATTATTAATCGCACGTTTACTGGCACACAGCTAACCCTAAGTTAAGGATTTTTCTGAGGGCAACCACAAAGGATTGCCCCTACAAATCAATCGGTTACGTAGGGGCAAGACTGAATTATCGCCAGAAGATTTGACAGCCAGACAGGCATTAGACGTGATTTATCAACTGAAAGATTTACTGGATTCATAATGGCAGTGGAGCAAACACATTAATGCCATTAAGTATCGGGCAGACATACAACGAAAGCCTTGCCCAAATTATTACAAAGCCGTTTACCAACGATTGAACAATTAGAGGCAGAATTAAATTGATGAACAATCAAAAAATTCCCTTAACACTCGCTATCACGGGGCACCGTGATCCGCGTCCGGCAGATTGGGAGATTTTAAGCGCCTCGGTGCGTAAGATTTTCCGCTTTCTACAGCAACATTATCCCCATACGCCATTACAATTGTTATCACCGCTTGCTGATGGGGCGGACCGTTTAGTCGCGCAAGCCGCCTTGGCAGAAAAGGTGCAATTAATCGTACCGTTGCCGATGCCACAAACCCTGTTTGAAAGCGATTTTGATGCTGATTCTCAAAAGGAATTTCAAGCCTTGCTGGCGCAAGCTTCTCAAATTTTTACCTTGCCCTTAGTCGCTGGCAATACCGAAGAGAATATTGCCAATCATGGTCATCATCGTACCCAACAATATGGACTGGGGGGCGCGTATGTGGCGAGACATAGTCATATCTTGATCGCCTTATGGGATGGTGTTGATTTAGGAAAAATCGCCGGGACTGCTGAAATTGTCAAATTCAAGCGTACTGGCAATATGAAAGGGCTGGCGGTCGATTATCAACCACCTACGAGTTCTCTGGATAGCCCTGATATGGGACCCATTTGCCAAGTTGTCACGCCCAGGGCGCAAACTAAGCAACCGGCTTTTGCAGTCGGTGATATTCGCATATTATTACCTCATTCTCAAGATAGTGACAATTTGGAAGACTTATTGTCGGATGAGTTAGCCATGATAGAATTATTTAATCAGGATGTCAAACGCTATGCCAATCACGCCAAAGTCCAAAAAACGACTGAGTCCACTCAAAAAAACCTCATTCCTCCAAAATTATGGCAAGATTTGCCCAATTTAGTCCCTGGCTTTCAAAATTTGCTGGGTGTTTATGGTAGTGCCAATAGCCTCGCTAAACATTTTCAAACTCGCATTAAGCACCTGAGCTTCACGGTTTTAATGATGGCATTTGCGATGGTAGGCTTTTATGGTTGGTACGCCAATATTGATCATAATCGCCCTTTAACTTTGGGGATTTATGCGGTTTTATTTATTGGTGCCTTATTGATAGTTAGCTGGGTTAAATGGCGACGCTATCATCACAAAGCCTTAGACTACCGTGCCCTTGCTGAGGGCTTACGCATCCAAATTTTTTGGCATTTAAGTGGTTTAAAATATTCCGTCTCCGACTACTACTTACGTAAACAACGTCAAGAACTCGCTTGGATACGCAGTAGCATTCGCGCCCTCAATGTCTATGACTGGGTAACCAACCAACAAACGCCCGATGTAGTCCGTGATCGTTGGGTACTTTCTGAAACCGGGTGGTTTACAAAAACGGCTAAACAAAAAAAGCAGAGCAGCCAACGTTTAAATTGGACTATTAAAGGACTTTTTGGAATCGGCATTGTCTGTATGGTAGGCTTGTGGATCGATCATGTTTTTGGAATGTGGTTATGGAATTACTCCATCCTGCAAACACACCCTGTTTGGCACAACTTACTGATTTTATTAATTGCGCTATTTCCCGCCGCCGGCGCATTGCTACACCATTACCTCGAAACAATGGCTTTTGCAGAAGAAGCCAAACAATATAAACGGATGGCTCACCTATTTAAAAGGGCAGATCAGCAATTACAATCTCAACCGCAAAGTGCCGAAACCGATCAATTAAGTCCGGAACAACAGCTATTATTTGAATTAGGCAAAGAAGCCCTGGCAGAAAATGGTGATTGGGTATTACTCCACCGTAAACCGCCGTTAAGAGTGCCTATTTAGTCATGTAATCATGTAGGGTGGACAACGTGTTTTTGTTGCCCACCATTTGAGGTCTAACTAATGAGATAAATTAAAGTCAATCTCTACCAGTTTCTTGGCTAACATAATTTGATCCAACCAGTTATCCAATTGCTTAATATCAGAGTTTGACTCAATTTGCTGTACTAAGCTATTAGGGACTTCACTGAATTTTCGATGGAGTTGACGAATAAGAAGACGGTGTTCATTATACAGTGCGCCTTGATGTTCGCCTTGTTGAAGCCCTTGTTGTAAAGCCTGTTTTTGGCTTTCTGCTAGGGTTTCTTGGAATGTCGGCAATTTGCCGATGGCTTCGGGCATCTCTTGGAAAAATTGGTCAATGATTGGCCAGGTTTCTTCACGGATTTGATGTTTCATTTGTTTAACCTCCAAAATTTTGCGCCAGATGACTTCTGGATCCGTTGCTAATCCAACATCCAGGATCAATTGTAAATAATCGTTCAAGCCCTCGCATACACACAGGGCGATAAAATCTTCTAATTTTTTGCCCCGTGCTAAGGGTAAAAGGGGATAGTTTTCAGGGACTAAGTCCAATTCACTGGGACAAATAATCCATCGGCTTAATACATCATCACTCAAATAGATACCCGCTTTCTGAGTCGCCATAAACCGATATCGGGTTTTAAGTTCATTTAAGATTTTGTTGGGGCGTGTCACACAAACCATCGTCACCGTTATTTCATCGGCTAACGGTATCTTCTCGTCATCACTGAGATTTGATGCTGGTTTTTTGGTTGATGGTGTTTTTTTGACACTCAATCCCCAAGCTCGCATAATAATACGATTCAGATTATCAACCGTGAGTGGATCATGGAAACCTTTTAGTTCAATGGCATTGAGTTGCCGGAAATGATTAAATACGGTATGCTGTAGTCGAGCACGATCCGTCTCGTTAAGACAAGCAACGACCAAATCTATCGTTCGTGAACGAGAAAAAACTTCCCGTTCAGTTTCTACCTTGAGTCCCCAACTTTTAAAGAGACGTTGATAAAAAGCTTTTGCGGTTTCATCAAAAGGTTCTTTTTTTAGACTCATTATTTATCCTGAGCTATTGCTATCAAAGAGGGCTAAAATCACTTGGTAAAACATACACTAAATCCCCTGAAAAAGCAACCCATCCAGGTTTTAAAAAACATTTGGGAAACTGTAGTATAATCAAATCTTTTTATTAAGGGCAACTAAACATGTCAACTGATATTCAACAACGCCAAGTCAAACTTTTCATTTCCTCCACCTTTCAGGGGCTATATGATGAGCGCGATGTTTTGGCGAAACAGGTTTTTCCAGAAATCCATCGCCGTTGTCGGCAGCGAAAAGTGGATTTTGTCGAAATTGATTTACGCTGGGGGATTCCCAAAGAACAGGTGAAAAGCGGCGCGGCGCTGCCGGTTTGTTTAGGGCGAATTGATGATGGGCGCCCTTATTTCTTAGGGCTTTTAGGGGAGCGTTATGGTTCGGCAATGTATCCAGAACAAATCCCCATCGCTTGTGATCGCTATCCTTGGGTAGAAAAATACCAGGAGCGTAGCATCACCGAATTAGAAGTTTTACATGCCCTATTTCCCGTCGGGCAAATGACATCTGAAAAAGATCGGCAAGCGACGATTGAACGGGCATTGTTTTATTTTCGGGATCCGAAATATGTTGATACCGTACCGGAAAAAGAGCGTAAATACTATTTAGAAAATAATCCCGAAAAGATTCAAAAGCAAAAGGCGTTAAAACAACGCATTCGTGACCAGGGCTGCTGCATCACGGCGTATCAAAAACCGGCTGATTTGAAAGAGTTAGTGTTAGAACACCTCTGGGCTTTGATTGATAAAGCCTATCCGGAGGGCAGCCAACCCACTGATTTTGAACAGGAAAATTTGGAACAGGATGCGTTTGCTCTGAGCAGGGAATTGGTTTATATCCGGCGTCAAAGTGATTTTAAGCGTCTCACGGCTCACGCGGAGGGTGATTCGACGCAGCCATTAGTCATTTTAGGGGAGTCGGGGATCGGTAAATCGGCTTTGTTAGCGAATTGGGCGAGGGATTATCAAGCTAAACACCAGGATGAATTGGTGTTTTGGCATTTTTGTGGCAGTAGCCCTGCTAGTACGGATCCGATTGCCATGCTACGTCGCTTAATGAAGACTTTACAGCAGCGTTTTCAAATTGAAGATGACATTCCAATGACTACGGAAACGGTGATTGAGCAGTTGCCACTGTGGTTAGCGAAAGTCCAACAGCGTGTGATTATCATTTTCGATGGACTCAATCAATTGGAAATCAATCCAAAGACTAAAGATTGGTTGCCCGATTTTATGCCGGCGAATATCCGTTTGTTTTTATCGACGTTATCTACCCAGGGCATGAAGGGCGACACTTTTATGGTTGCGCCCCTGCCGGAACCAGAACAAGGGCAACTGATTACAGACTATTTAGACAGATATGGTCGTCAATTAGATGAACCCTATCTTCAAAAACTGGTTGCCGCTCCCCAAACCGCTAACCCGTTGTATTTAAAAGTGATTTTAGAAGAATTGCGTTTATTTGGGAATTTCAGCAAATTAGGCGCGCATTTGGATAAATGCCTTGAGGCAAAAACGATACCGGATTTATATCAAAAAGTCTTAGCACGTTTGGAAAAAGACTATCAACCGTCAGAATACCCAAATTTGGTGGGTAATGCGTTAGGGCTGTTATGGGCAACTCGGCGGGGATTGGGTGAATCGGAGTTGTTGAATTTATTAGACATTCCACAAGGTGTTTGGTCCCCCTTATACTTAGCCCTCAGTTCTGCCCTGGTCAACCGTGCCGGTTTATTAAACTTTTTCCACGACTATTTACGCCAAGCCGTTGAACAACGCTATTTAACTGACGCTGATAAAAAAAGGGCAGTGCATCGTCAACTCGCTGATTTTTTTGAAACGCTGCCACTAGACACTCGTCAAGCGGATGAATTACCGTATCAATTGGAACAGGCTGGGGAAAAAGTGCGATTGCAGGATTGTATTAGTGAGATACCGATGTTTTTGCAATTGATGCGGGATGATAAAGAATATGAGTTGTGGGGCTATTGGTTGCGTCTTGGCACACAAGATAAGATGGTGGCTGCTTATCAGAATGCATTGGCTCAATATGAAAAAGCGTCAGTGGAAGAAGACTTGTCTTATGAACTAAATCAATTAGCCTATTTTTTTGATACTGTCGGTTATTATTCTGCAGCCGAACCGCTTTACCGCCGCGCCTTAGCCATAAAAGAACAGGTGTTAGGCGCACAGCATCCCTCTACGGCGAGTTCTCTGAATAATTTGGCAGAATTGTTAAACCATAAAGGGGATTATGACTCCGCCGAACCGCTTTACCGCCGCGCCTTAGCCATTTATGAACAGGTGTTAGGCGCACAGCATCCCGATACTGCGATGTCTCTGAATAATTTGGCAGAATTGCTAAGGAATAAAGGGGATTATGACTCCGCCGAACCGCTTTACCGCCGCGCCTTAGCCATTAATGAACAGGTGTTAGGCGCACAGCACCCCGATACTGCGAGTTCTCTGAATAATTTGGCAGGATTGTTAGACAGTAAAGGGGATTATGACTCCGCCGAACCGCTTTACCGCCGCGCCTTAGCCATTAATGAACAGGTGTTAGGCGCACAGCATCCCTTGACGGCGACTTCTCTGAATAATTTGGCAGAATTGCTAAGGAATAAAGGGGATTATGACTCCGCCGAACCGCTTTACCGCCGCGCCTTAGCCATCAGAGAAAAGGTGTTAGGCGCACAGCATCCCGATACTGCGAGTTCTCTGAATAATTTGGCAGGATTGCTAAGGAATAAAGGGGATTATGACTCCGCCGAACCGCTTTACCGCCGCGCCTTAGCCATCAGAGAAAAGGTGTTAGGCGCACAGCATCCCGATAC
>Ga0190358_1000034_pt1 | contig 59628 bp, 49 predicted proteins | sample 48721812_MG_FD_161666 | JGI IMG/M metagenome (GOLD analysis project Ga0190358, IMG submission 161666) | Hydrothermal vent microbial mat bacterial communities from Southern Trench, Guaymas Basin, Mexico - 4872-18-1-2_MG | ecosystem: Environmental > Aquatic > Marine > Hydrothermal vents >... | reverse complement strand
TGGTTCATTATTTTTCATCGGTCTATTTAAGTCCTAATTAAAATGATAAGTAATCTATTATCTTATATAAATAGCCGCTTCATAGCAATTAAACCTTTGTGAAAATAGGTATTTATTTCATCAAAAAGTAAAACTGACGCAAAAATTGTTTGACTTAATTTTTATTTGCTGTAGAATAGGTATCCAGTTGAAAGGAAAATTTTGTGAAAAGTCTTGGAATTGAAAACAGTCATTTTCAGGGCAACCAAAGAATTGCCCTCTATATAAGGTAAACTATTAGAAATACTATTTTTGAAAAAAATGGTATTTTTTGACTACTAAGTACATCAAATAACTGATAACTGATTATTGATTACTGAAAACTTTCCCTTGTTTTAAGTTTAGGTGTAGCAAGGGCAAGTATATTTTAATCACACTTAAACACTTTAACCTGGTAGGAGACATTAAATTATGTCAACTCGATACAAACGTACCAATTGGGTACGACGATTGGAGGACTTTTCCTCTGGCAGTTCAAGTGGCTTTGCCCTTGGGCGAGGGTTAATGGCGGGTTTGCTCGCTATGTTTACGGTGCCGGTGGTATCGACTACGGGGGCTAGTTCCCTGAAATCTCCTGCGTCTATTTGGCGTGGTGTTGTGTTTATTGCGCTTCTCGTGGGTTTGATGGCGATGGGGCGTGGTGCTTGGGCATTTTCTTGTACGGATGTCACCGAAATCCCCAAAACTGAATGTGAAGTCTTAGTTGATCTTTACAATAGTACTGATGGTGCTAATTGGACTAACAACAGTGGCTGGAATGAGACGAATACGCCTTGTAGTTGGTATGGTGTAGAATGTAGCGATGGGCATGTTACCACTATCAAATTAGGCATGTATCGAAATGGTAACAATCTAAACGGTTCGCTCCCTGAGTCGTTGGGCAATTTAAGCCATTTGGTATGGCTCTGCCTAGAAACTAACAAACTAAGCGGTTCGATTCCTGATTCGTTGGGCAATTTGAGCAATTTGAGCAGGCTCTGGCTAAGTAGTAACCAACTAAGCGGTTCGATTCCTGATTCGTTGGGCAAGACCAATTTGCATCAAATTATTCTGGAAAATAACCAACTAAGCGGTTCGATTCCTGATTCGTTGAGCAATTTGAGTGGTTTGATGCATCTTGATCTGGACAGGAACCAACTAAGCGGTTCGATCCCGGAATGGTTGGGCAATTTGAGTAATTTCTACGTAATTCAACTGACCAGTAACCAACTAAGCGGTTCGATCCCAGAGTCGTTGGGCAATTTGAGCAGTTATTTGGAGTTCCTTGAACTGGGGAATAACCAACTAAGCGGTTCGATCCCTGAGTCGTTGGGCAATTTGAGTGATTTGAGGAGGCTTCATCTGGGCGGTAACCAACTAAGCGGTTCGATCCCCGAGTCGTTGGGCAATTTGAGCCGTTTGCAATGGCTCTATCTATACAATAACGAATTGTGCGGAGACATCCCACTGTCGTTGATGAACACGTGGCTAAATTGGAAAACAGGGATATTATTTTTAAAAAACAACCACTTAAACACGCCTTCTAACCCTGATATGATTGATTGGCTTAATGATTTGAATTATGTTAATTTGGAAGATCAAACACCCTGTACTGCCCCTAAATTAGCAACCACATCACCCTCTTCGATCTGCAACGGCGACAGTTTCGATGTCACCTTCCAAACCGTAAAAACAGATTCGCAACCAGTCGATACGGTGACAATTAATCTTAGCTTTGATCCAGCAACATTAAAATTCAACAGCCTCACTAATAGTGGCGTGCTTGATTTTGAAATGACAAATAAGCACGACAATGGCAGTATCGAATTTACGGCTGGCGTTTGGGATAATCCAGTACAAACCCAAACCTTTGATATGTTCACCGTCAACTTCACCGCCTTGCAAGCCACAGAAACAACGCTTGCTTATGACACCAGTCAAAGTAGCCTCACCTCTGAAGGTGAATCTATTCCATACTTTGCTGAGAATGGACAACTGACTGTCTCCAATTGTTTCGGGTATCAAGTGGATTTACAACGCAAAAACCCCAAACCAGATAATAGTTGGGAAACGGCATTAGAAATCTCAATAGGCAGCCAAACCAATGCCACAAAATACAACGATACCAGTGACCAAAACGGTCAAGGCAATATCGCTGTAGAAAGCACGTTAGGGAATCAAGACTATATCTGTGTCAAGAACGCCCATACACTCGCTAACAAAATAGAAGCTCCAATTGACATCAACAACATTGTTGACTTTGGAACCTTACTCGAAGGCGATAGCAATGGTGATAATGTCTTATCTGTAAATGACTTCAGCCAAGTATTCCAAAGTAAAGGCAAATGTACTGATGATACAGGCTTTAATGCCAATGCTGATTTTAACGTAGATGGTTGCGTTACGATGGATGATGCCAAATTCCTAAAAGAATCACCTATTGGCAATTTGGGCAAAACTTCCGCATGTACTTGGAATAGTAGTTTGAGTATGCTAAGACGAGGAACACGCGATGGTAAGAGTGCAGTCACACTGGGTACAACTACCATTCCAACTGGTTTAACGGTTGGCGATACTTTTGACTATGTGATTAAAGTTCAAGCCGGTACGCAATTGGTAGATACTACTGGTGCTTATCTCAACTTTGATCCCAAACTGCTAAAAGTGAATACCATGTTGCAGGGAGAAACTTTTGACTTCGTATTGCAAAGCAGTTTTGACAATGAACTGGGCAATATTGACTTTGCCGCTGGTGTTTGGGATCACGAAATACCCAAAGGTACGTTTACACTCGTCACGATAAACTTCACCGTGTTAAGTGTAGGTGGTGAAGAAACGCTATCCTTCAACACAACCGGTAATCGTGTGACTACAACCGTGTCAGGTGGTAGTTCAGTCACGGCACAAGATGAAAGTGGCGAACCTGTGATTGAAGAGATAGAAGAACCTGTAATTGAAGAACCCACAGGAAACTACACCGCCTCCGGCATAATCCGCGACAAAGAAGGCAATCCAATTGCAGGTGTTAATGTACAAGTAGGCGATAAAACCGCAGTCACCAATGATAAAGGTGAATGGGAAATCACCGGCTTGCAAGAAGGCGATGACTACACCGCTACCGCCAGCAAAGATGGCTACACCTTCGCACCCATTGAGTTTGCGCTCGGTAATGACGAGTTCACACAAACAGTGGTTATGAAGCCCTTATCCGCCCTCAACGTAAAAGTTATCGCGGAACCAAGTGCTCCAAAACAAGGTGAAAACATAACCTTTATTGCCACTGTTACCAATGGGGGTAGTGAAACCGCAACCGGTGTTGCCTTAACTAATGTATTATCAAATGGCATTAGTCTGGTTTCCATTGAAGCATTGGATGGTGGCGAATGCGATACCAGCACTGTGACATGCACCTTACCAGACTTAACAACGGGCGCGACTGCAAAAGTGAAACTGGCGGTTAATAACTCAGATGCTAATAAAGTGGCGAACGAGGCAACTGTCACCTCCAATGAGTACCCAGCCGATGTCCATAAAAAGAGTGTAAACATCACACCACATCTGTCGGTAAGTGTCAATTGCGCTCCCAAAACAGTTGAGCCAAAAGGTGGATTGCATTGCACGGCGGAAGTCGTACTCAGTTCATTAGCACCGAGTGCAGCGACGGGTATTAATTTGGTGATGACGCTACCAAATGGCGTTGAACTGCAATCGCTGAATACAGATTATGGTATGTGCGATACCAGCGAACAGCCGATTCTGACTTGCTCGCTAACTGACTTGAGTGTTGATAGCCCTGATGATATAAGTCGTGTTGCTGTCAGCTTTGATTCGGTGCTTCAAGACCCTGGGCTATTAGCATTGACACACGCTGCCAAAGTAACGGCAAATGAATATCCTGCTCATACAACTAGGGCGCGTACCAAGGTATTCATTCCACCAGAATATCAGGTGGATTTAGCCATTGTTATAGATGTCACTGGTAGTATGCAGCAAGAAATGAATAGCACCAAAAATGCTGTGAATAAGTTTATAGCAGATTTGGAACCGAGCCAAGTTCCACTCACGGCTTTAGTTGTTTTTAGAGATGAAGTCACGGTAAAAGCGGTGACAACAGATCTCAGTCTGGTGGAAACTGCCATAAACAAGATGAAAGCCTCTGGCGGTGGAACCTGCCCTGAAGCATCTGTTGAAGCCCTTGATGTTGCCATCACGCATGTGAAAGAAGGCGGAACGATTTTCTTCGTAACCGATGCGTCACCGTATGAAGACGCTGATGTTGCAGGAATCGTAGAACGTATGAAAACCAAAGGGATTATTTTCAACGCGATAGTAACAGGAGATTGTTCTAATAAGGAAAGTTGGAATGTTCTGCCCTAAATAATCGTTATAAACTTAAACGAGTTTAGAAATCCGATTTTTTCCAAAATCGGATTTCTTGATTCGCCAAAGTCACCCATTTCAAACCTGACAGCAAGCGTAGGGTGTGTAGAACTGCACGCGGGCATAATTTAAACTTTTATGTAGGGTGGGCAAAGTCTTTTTTTTGCCCACCTTCCTCAAATAAAAAAAGTTCAGTTTGTGCCCGTGTGCAGTATACGTCATTAGCTAACCTACCACATCACTGATTTCTTCAAATATCCAATTAATTATATTCAATATATATTGTAATTCACGGAGTGCAGATATAGATATTGGATCAATTACAAAAACACCGTTTTCTAATTTTCCAAATTGCCAAAAAGCACCAGTAGTTACTATTCCATAACAATTTGTTGCACCAAGTATAGAAGAGGCAACCATTTCTGCTAAAGCTTGACTCCATCCTTCGTCAAAATTATCTTTTTTCGCTTCTATCACACAAAGTACAGGGGTTTCCATGCCACCATATTTATTTCTTAGTGCGATTAAATAATCTGGTTCTCCAATCAATCCTTTTTCTTTATCAACATTATAAGCAACATGTGACCAAATTTTCAGTGGAGAATTTTCAGCAAAAATATCTAAAATCGGACGAATTATTGTTTCACAAATAGCATATTCACTGACATAATTTATTCGATCTCTTAATTTTTTTTCTATCAGAGAAAATAATCGGTTTGGAATTTCTATTTTTTTTGTATTGACAAAAGGGGTTTCTTTATCCACTTTAATATCAAATTTTGTGGCGACTTCTGTAACTGAATTAAATGTACCATAAGCCATTGCGGTTTCCTTTGAATTAGCAAGCGTATGGTGGGTTGAACCTTACTGCGTTGCGTTTTCACTCTACCCACCCTACTTAACTGAATCAGTTACAACTTCAGATTCAGGGACATTGACTTCAGATTCATCAGCAGCGGGTTCTGTCTGACTTTCTTTTTCCGACTCAAACAATTCAATTTGTTCCCCTAGCATTTCCTTTAATTCCATTAGCGGTGGTAAATCACTCAGGTTTTTCAGATTAAAATAATCTAAAAAAGCACGAGTTGTTCCAAAAAGTGCTGGGCGACCTGGCGTATCACGATGCGCCAAGATTCGGATCCAATTATAATCCTGCAATCTTTTCATCATATCCGTACTGACACTGATTCCACGTATGGATTCAATTTCGCGCCGAGTAATTGGTTGACGATAGGCGATGATAGCGATAGTTTCAAGCACAGCCCTTGAATAACGGGGCGAACGTTCTGGTTGTAACCTTTTTAGCCAGGGAATGAGTTCGGTTTTAGTTTGAAAACGATAACCACCCGCCACTTGTAGCAATTCTATGCCTCGCTCGGCATAATCTTCCAGTAATTCTCGCAGAACAGCTCGCACCGCACTGCGTTCTGGTTGCTCTGATTCTACAAATAAATCCACTAAATGGTCAATTGTTAACGGTTTACCGGCAGCGAATAAAGCGGCTTCAATAATCTGTTTGAGAGGTTGCTCCGTCATGTTTGCTTATTCTAAACTGACAACTTGTATCATTTCAAACGGTTGTGGTTGAACAATTTGTATGAGTGATTCTTTCGCTAATTCTAATATGGCTAATAATGTCACCACGACACCAGCACGTCCTTCTTCTAGCGTAAAAAAACTCATAAAATCAATGGTTTGTGTTATTTTTAACTGTTCTAAAATAAAACTCATACGTTCACGCACTGATAAAGGTTCACGCATGATTTGATGTGAAGTAAACAGGGAAGCGCGTTCCATAACATCTTGCATAGCCTCTAGCATGGCGGACCAACTGATGTCAGGCACGATGATTTCTTTTGGAATATTGGGTCGTTCCACAACGGCTAGAAAAATGTCTCTTTCCATCCTGGGTAAAGCATCTAAATCTTGAGCGGCTTGTTTATATTGGGCATATTCCCGCAATTGTTGAACTAATTGAGCGCGTGGATCAGATTCCTGTTCATTTTCTTGGGTAGAAGGGAGCAGCAGGCGCGATTTAATTTCCATGAGTATCGCCGCCATGAGCAAATATTCTGCCGCTAAATCCAAATTAAATTCTTGCATTAAATCCACGTATTGCAAATACTGGTGAGTAATATCAGCAATCGGAATATTCAAAATGTCCAGATTTTGACGCTGTATCAAATACAATAATAAATCTAAAGGCCCTTCAAAACTTTCCAGGAAAACTTGTAGAGCATCCGGCGGTACATAGAGATCCGTTGGCAAACTTTCAAGCGGCGCCCCCTGCACAATTACCTGGGGTAAGGCTACCTCAGTACTCATTTCAACTTGGGTACTTTCTTCAATTTGAGTCTTGTCGGCACTGACTTCAGAATGATTATTCTCAATATCATTGTTCAACGGTACATTAACCCCATAACTTGCCGCACCTCTTCAAGCGTTTCGCGGGCTGCGGTGCGGGCTTGTTCACAACCTTCAGCCAGAATAGCACGGACAGATTCTGGCTCCTCAATATAAGTATTAGCACGTTCTTGAATCGGTGCTAATTCTGCCAAGATACTATCTATCACTGGTTGCTTGCAATCAATACAACCAATGCTTGCATTGCGACAGCCATTTTGTACCCAGGTTTGTTTCTCATCGTCAGAGTAAATTTGATGAAATGCCCAAACAGGGCACTTTTCGGGTTCCCCTGGATCCGTGCGCCGCACCCGTGCTGGATCCGTGGGCATCGTGCGTATCTTTTTTTCGACTATTTCAGGAGATTCACGCAGAGTAATGGTATTATGATAGGATTTAGACATTTTTTGTCCATCTAAGCCAGGCATTTTAGCCGTTTGAGTCAGCAAAGCTTCTGGCTCAGGCAAAATAGTCCTGGCTTGTCCTTCTAAATAACCCAATAAACGCTTTTTATCTCCAAGATTAATATTTTGTTGATCTTCTATCAAAACTTGAGCTGTCGTTAAAACTTCCTCATCGCCTTGCTCTTGATAGCGTTTTCTTAAGCTCTTGTAAAGTTTAGCACTTTTTTTACCCATTTTGCGGATCGCTTCCCTGACTTTTTCTTCAAAATCAGGTTCACGTCCATAGAGGTGATTAAAGCGCCGCGCTAATTCACGGGTAAATTCGACATGAGCGACTTGATCTTCTCCTACCGGCACCTGCCCTGCTTTATAAATCAAAATATCAGCACTTTGTAGTAATGGATAACCTAAAAAACCGTAAGTGGACAAATCTTTATTTTGGAGTTTCTGTTGTTGATCTTTATAAGTTGGAATACGCTCTAACCAACTAAGTGGCGTAGACATCGACAATAGCAATTGCAATTCAGCATGTTCAGGCACTCTGGACTGAATAAATAAATTCGCTTCACCAGGGTTAATGCCAACCGCTAACCAGTCTATTAACATATCCCAAACGCTTTGAGCGATAACACAGGTATTATCATATTCAGTCGTGAGGGCATGCCAATCGGCAACAAAAAAGTAACATTGGTATTCATGTTGTAGCTTAATCCAATTATTTAATACGCCGTGTAAATGTCCCAAATGCAATTGACCGGTGGGTCGCATACCTGACAAAACACGCTGTGAGATAGATGAATTCAAATTTGTCACCTTAGATATGGTTGAGTTTTAGACCTGACAGGTTTCCAAAACCTGTCAGGTGAAGTTATTTCAGGCACATTCCTAACCACAGCGGGAACCTGTGGTAACTTTCCATTTTTTATGAGATGAACTGTAAAATTTCAATAGAACCACCAACCAAAATATAAGTCAATAATATAGGTGTCATTAAAATATAGCCTACCCCAGTGACTAATAAAATGAGCAAGATCACTAAACCAAAAGGCTCAAGCTTAGCATAAAAATTTGCCCAATGGGGGGGCAAAATACTATGAAGTATTCGTCCACCATCCAATGGCAATATGGGTAATAAATTTAAAAGCATCAGTATCGCATTAATAAAAATACCTGCACTACCCATGTAAACCAAAAAAATAGTGATAGGAAATGATTCAAAAATCAGCCAACCTATTTGGACCATAATAGCCCAAAATATGACCATTAGCAAATTAGAGCCAGGACCAGCAAGTGCAACGAGTGCCATATCGCGGCGCGGATTTCTCAAATGGCTAAAATTGACAGGCACCGGTTTAGCCCAACCAAAGATAAAGCCACCAATCATTAACATCAACGATGGTAATATCACTGTGCCTATCAAATCAATATGTTTAATGGGATTTAACGTGATGCGACCTAATCGCCATGCTGTACTATCTCCCAATTTAAAAGCAACCCAACCGTGAGCCGTCTCATGCACCGTAATAGCAAACAGCACCGGTAATACCCATATAGCCAGTAATTGTAAAGTATTTAATTCATTAATCATTAATCATTAATCATTTAGTAGAGACAATCCCTTGTGGGTGCAACGTATCAATTTCCAATCCCCCATTCACAATTCTTCTGTTTTAAACACGTCAACTGGTCCTTTTCCATGTCGGAGAATATTAGGTTGCTCGGTCATCATATCAACAACAGTAGTGGGTTCAAGCCCACAATTTCCACCATCTATAATAAGATCGACCTGTTGAGCTAATAAATCTCTTATTATCTCTGGTTCAGTTTCTGGTATCTCTTTATCGGGCATGATTAAAGTAGAACTCATAATCGGCTCGCCTAAGATTTCTAAAAGAGATTGGGCAATGGCATGATCCGGGACTCGCAAACCAATCGTTTTACGTTTAGGATTTTGTAAACGGCGCGGTACTTCATGAGTCGCTTTTAAGATAAACGTATAAGGACCAGGCGTTAGAGATTTCATTAAGCGAAATGCCGTATTATCAACTTTAGCATAGGTGCCAATTTCAGACAAATCGCGGCATACCAAAGTAAAATTATGATCTTTATCAATTTGGCGAATGCGACTAATTCGTTCCATTGCCGCTTTATCACCAATCTGGCAACCGAGCGCATAACTCGAATCTGTCGGATACACAATCAAACCGCCAGCTCGGAGTATGGCAACTACTTGGCTAATGAGCCGTCGTTGCGGATTTTCAGAATGGATAGTAAAAAATTGACTCATTGTTATTCACTTATCAGTTATCAGTTATCAGTTATCAGTTTCACGCAAAAACGCGTGAAAATAAGTATAACATTAAACTAAAAATTCAGTGACGATAAAAACTTGGCAGATATTTAAGAAAGGAAAAAACCTGCCAGGTCTTAAAGACCTGGCAGGTTTATACAGGAGGTAAGAAAGGGAAAAAACCTACCAGGTCTTAAAAACTTGGCAGGTTTATATAGGAGAAAATAGAAATTTATTGGCGCAAATAAAGCAAATCCCATACATCATGCCCTAAGCGCAAGCCCCGTTGTTCAAACTTAGTCAATGGACGTGTCGAAGGACGGGGGCTAAAACCACCCCCTGTCACGCAATTAACAAATTCAGGTGCCGCTTCTAAAACTTGTAAGATATGTTCAGCATAATTTTGCCAATCAGTGGCTAAATGTAGACAACCTCCAGATTTTATGCGCCCTGCTAGCAATTGGACAAAATCGGATTGCACCAATCGCCGTTTATGATGACGTTTTTTAGGCCAAGGATCAGGAAAAAATAAATAAACAGTATCTAAACTCTGCGGTGGCAAATGGTATTGCAAAACATCCACCGCGTCCGCACACAGCACTCGTACATTCGTTAATTGAGCCGCTTTGATCTCCATCAATAAATGACCAATACCCGGGCGATGTACATCAATGCCAAAATAATCATGTTCAGGGTGTGTTTTTGCCATCGTCACCAATGTATCACCACGCCCAAAGCCGATTTCAAAATGTTTTTCAGCTTTACGCCCAAATAGGGTATCTAAATCCAACATCTGATCGGTATCCACGCCGTAAATGGACCATAAAGTATCTAGGGCATGTTGTTGAGCTTTAGTGATACGTCCACTTCGACGGACAAAACTACGAATAGGTTGTGTCATATCAAGTACATGGTCATGAGTTACTACAAGTTCCACCTGTAGTAACTATTGGATAACTACACCTTATTTGATGGTAATAACAATATTTTTACCTTTATCAGAACAACGGAGTTTCCATAATTTAACTAATTGGTTACTGAAATCATAATGGTACATAATCTCATGTTCTTCAAGTAATTGTTTTACTCTGACTCGTCGCCAGAATTTTTTGAAATACTCAACATCATTTTGATTATGTAACCATAACCTTGCAGTATGTCCCTGTAATACAATATTCAATGCTCTACGCAATCTTGCCCCCAAGGATTTTGGATTACGTAAATTCGTCGAATCGGCTAAAGAAGTTAATAAAATGCTTTCTAAGTGAACAGCCTTTTCAATGGGTTCATTTAACGAACCATAGACAATTCGCACCTTCTTAAAGTGCATACTTAACAATTGATACAATCTTTGTTTTGGCATCAAGTGCGCCCGAAGCGTCTGGTAATCTTGATCCGCATTGACGATCATTATCAATTCCCGCTTTTCAATATTCACTTTTAAACCTAATCTTTTTAATTTCAGAAAAGGCAATACCCGAAAAGAAAAAGTTTCACTATCTGCACAAAATTCATTAAGCAAATGAATACTATTTTGTAGAACCCATTGAGTGTCCATATTACTAAATTTCACCTCTTCAAAAAAACATGCCCTCCAATGGAGAGGAGGCATTCCCATAACGTTTACGCGGCATACGCCCTGCAAGATACGCCTCACGCCCCGCTTCGATGGCTTTTTTCATTGCCGATGCCATTAACAAAGGCTGTTTGGCAGCCGCAATAGCGGTATTCATTAATACGCCATCACAACCTAACTCCATCGCCACCGCAGCATCCGAAGCGGTACCTACGCCAGCATCAACAATAATGGGTACATGCGCGTTTTCAACAATGTTAACAATATTAAAAGGATTACGGATACCCAACCCGGAACCAATCGGTGCCGCCAGTGGCATCACCGCCACACATCCTAGTTCTTCAAAGCGTTTTGCCTGGATAGGATCATCATTAGTGTATACCATCACTTGAAAACCTTCTTTGACTAGAATTTCAGCCGCTTCTAAAGTTGCTGGCATATCTGGGAATAGGGTTTTTTCATCTCCCAAAACCTCCAATTTAACTAATGTATGTCCTTCCAGCAATTCTCGCGCCAATCGACAAGTACGTATCGCATCAATTGCGCTATAGCATCCCGCTGTATTAGGCAAAATGGTATATTTATCAGGGGAAATCACATCCAGCAAATTGGGCAGCTCAGGGTCTTGACCAATATTCGTCCGTCGAATAGCCACGGTCACAATTTGTGCCCCACTGGCTTCAATAGCCAAGCGGGTTTCTTCCATATCTCTATATTTACCCGTTCCAACCAGCAAACGTGAAGTATAATTTTTACCCGCAATTGTCCAGGGTGTATCAGCAAAATGATGTTTAGACATATATTACCTTTATATATAATGAAAAATAGTCACTACTCAGCCTTGAAATAGACTAAAATTATTTTTGTGAAAATATATACAATTATAAAACTGCGTTCCCGCTAAGTTCATAGTGAATTGTAAATGAATAAAAAACAATACCTGAATTCACGAATTTTTTGTTTCATGAAAATTATTTTCACAATTTTGAAGTATACTCCGCACGGTTAAATTTTCGGATTTTTGTAGGGGTGAACATAAGTGTTCGCCCTTGTGAAATTATTTACCTGAACATCTATAGTTAAAAAAATAGATTCCCAATTCCCCATTTCCAATTAAAATAGGAGAATATTTATGAAACGATTGTTGCTGCTAGTTTTTTGTTTATGTAGCACATCGTTTGTGTTTGCTATTGATAACATCACACTTAAACTGGGTTCCATCACCGGTACGGGTTGGCAAACAAAAGGAGTCGTTGTAGAATGGCATTGGTTAAAAGATAATCAAGTGGCACTGAAACTGAATATTGCCACCCTAATATTAGCGCAATTAAAAAAGCCATTAGAAAATGTTATTTTAACTTGTAAACAGGCTCAATATGATATTAAGCAAATGACATGTCCCCTAGCTGAGTTGTTAATAGGTGGAAACTTATTGGATAAGCCCTCCATAAACTTATCATTTAGCTATTATTTTAAGTCACAAAAAATTGATTTTGATTTGGAAGAATTAGCTTTAGCGGAAGGTAAAATAGACTTACAGGCTAAATCGGCACCGAAAGGCTGGCAAATTCAGTTAAATGCTCATAAAATTGAATTTGATAAGTTATTAACTCAAATAAGTCAATTTATAAATTTGCCGGTATCTTTTAACTTGGCAGCTCATTTTAGCCATTTAGAAATTAAAGTTTTTGGTGATAGTAAAGTACGCCATGCCTCAATAGATGGAGAAGCGACTGGGCTAAAATTTGCTAATATTAAGGAAACACAAGTTGGGGAAAATATGGCACTGAAAATAGCACTGAAAACCGATATTATTTATTTTCCAGCTGTTTCTACTCAAATCAAAAAAAGTCAGCAGTCTTTGAAACAAAATAAAAAATATTCTGTACAAGGAACGCTAAAAATCAATCAAGGTGAAGTGTATATAGATCCGGTTTATGTAGAAATTAAAGACAAGCCAATTAGCATGATGATTGATTTCGTTTGGCAACCGACACATTTAAGTATCCATCATTTTGCCTATACGCATACTGATGTCATTAATTTGCAAGGCACTGGCGAATTTAAAATAGGTGAAAAGTGGGACATCAATACGCTATCGGTTCAAATAATGCAAAGTTCTTTAAAGCCATTTTATACTTCTTATTTGCAAAGCGTGTTCGATGAAGATAATCAGTTAAGCCAGTTAGACATAAGCGGTGCCATCAAAGGTAAGCTCAATTGGCATAAAAATCAGCACTATGTGATTGCCCAATTATATGATGTTAATATAGAAGATAGCCAAAAAAATTTTGGTTTAAATGGGCTTCGCGGTAAAATTCAATGGCATAGCACCGCAACTGATTTGCCTAGCCATTTACATTGGGAAGGTGCCTATTTGACACCGTCCCTGAAACTCCCTGGCAGTCAAATACGTATCAACTTCAATGCTCATCGTCTCAAATTATTAGCACCTTGGTATCAGCCTATTTTTGACGGTGCCATACGAATTGAACAATTTGAATGGAAAGATTTAGGCAAAGAAAATCAGGCTTGGCAATTACAAGGTCAATTATATCCGATTTCCCTTTCAAAATTGAGCACCGCTTTAGAATGGCCTCCCTTGAGTGGGCAACTTTCTGGGCAGATTCCGAATGTGACTTATCGCAATAAGCACCTAAAAATTGGTGGAAAATTAGGAATACATGTTTTTGATGGTGATATTGTACTACATAGTCTGAGTTTAAATGAGCCCTTTGGGGAGCTACCAGAATTAAGGGCTAATATTGAAGTCAATGAACTGAATCTGAAAACCTTAACTGAAGCTTTTGAATTTGGTGAAATTCAAGGGCAACTATCTGGTTATGTCAACCAGTTGTTCTTAGTTGATTGGCAACCGATATCATTTGATGCCTATTTTGGAACCCCAAAAGATGATAAAATGCCCCATAAAATCAGTCAAAAAGCCATCAACAATTTATCTAACCTAGGGGGTAGTGCAGCGGCGAATGCCATTTCTAAAAGTGTGTTAAGATTCTTTGAACATTTCTACTATCAACATATAGGCTGGGGCTGTCGCTTAGAAACTTATATAGTCGAAAATGGCTTAGAAAAAAAGGTTTGCCAAATGAGAGGCACCGGGGCTGCTTCAAATGGTTACTATATTATTAAAGGTAGCCTATTACCACGAATTGACATCATTGGATACGAAAAATCGGTTAATTGGAATGTGCTTATTAGCCGTATACAAACCGTTATCAGTGCAACTGGTAGTATTAATGCGCCGGTGATTAAGTGAATAATGGTTTTATAAATCCGAATTTTTGAAAAAATCGGATTTCTTTCCAGCAAAAAATTTTTAAGTCGCAATAGTATATTAGGAGCAGACATTCTATGCAAAGTTTAAAAATATACTTATTTTTTATAATCGTTTTTTTTTGCAGCGCCTGTGTGACGATTAATGTTTACTTTCCGGCGGCTGCGGCGGAAAAAGCAGCTAACAAAGTGATTGATAATGTGTGGGGAAAACAGGAGCTATCAACAAATAAAGATTTAGAAACAACCGATGCGCCCTCCCCTGAACCGGAAATTGAAGAAGTATGGGGCATACCAGTTGATAAATCAGAACCAACACCTTCCTCGATGAATGACTCTAATGAATCTTCAGCACCAGAATCAACATCGTTTTTATCGCATTGGCTCATATATGGGCTTGATTTCCTAATTCCGCCTGCGTATGCAGAGGCTAATTTAGATATTTCTACGCCCGCCATCCGAAAAATAGAAGCCCGTTTAAAAAACAGGCATAAAAAATTGCTACCGGGCTATAATAATGGTGCGATAGGCATAACTAACGATGCCTTGATAACCCTGCGTGATTCGTCTGAAGTCCCTTTAAAAAGTCGTCGGCAAGTTAATCGCTGGATAGCAGATGAAAAAAAAGATCGCTTAGCACTTTACAGTGAAATAGCGAAAGCTAATGGTCATCCAGAATGGAAAAATCAAATTCAAGCCATTTTTGCAAATCGCTGGATAGAACGCGCTAAACGAGGCTGGTGGTATCAAGATAAAAAAGGTCGTTGGCAACGTAAGCGGTAGATAAAGGAGGTTATTTATTAGTGAACATATTAGTTTTTGATATAGAAACCATTCCGGATGTTGAAACCGGGCGGCTTTTATACGGTAAACATAGCGAAATGGAAAAACTCAGTGACGAACAGGTAGCTCGCGTGATGTTCCAACAACGCAGTCAGAATAGTAGTGGAGAAATACTCCGCCACCACTTGCAAAAAGTAGTCGCTATTTCAGCCGTATTACGAACGGGAGAAAGATTCAAGGTTGATTCTTTTGGTACAAATGAATCAGGTGAAGCGGAAATTATAGAACTATTTTTTAAAACGATACAGCATTACACTCCCATGTTAATATCCTGGAATGGGGGCGGCTTTGATTTACCAGTGTTACATTATCGCGCCCTTAAACACGGTATTAATGCTCAACGTTATTGGAATACACATGCTAACAATTTTCGTTATGATAATTATCTTAATCGCTTCCATGAACGCCATACCGATTTAATGGATGTATTAGCTGCTTATCAACCCCGTGCCTTTGCACCTCTAACTGAAATTGCCACCTTGTTGGGTTACCCAGGTAAGCTAGGCATGAGTGGCGATAAAGTTTGGGATGTTTATTTAACAGACGGCGGTCTTCAAAAAATCCGCGATTATTGTGAAACGGATGTATTGAACACCTATTTGATTTTTCTACGCTTTGAATTAATGCGTGGAACTATGAATGAAACAGAATATACCCAAGAATGTCAACAGGTACGTGATCTATTAACGGCTGAAAAGGATAAAACTCATTTTCAAGAATTTTTAGCCGCTTGGAGCAATTAATTGCACGTTAAGAAATACGATTTTTTTAACTTGGTTTATTGACGCAATTGGAAAATAGTAATTCTCAATTAGAAATTTTTAATTCTCAATGAATCATTCAAACAATTTATTTCACCTTATTGGTTCTTAATATTACAGGTAATTTTATCATAAAATTATTTATAATCAATATATTAAATGAAATAATTGATTGAAATACGAGTGTATCTTTTTTACCACACAAAAAAAAGTGTTGTTTTTTTTCGACAAATTGTTGCTTTTTTATTTCAATTACGTTAAAGTATCCTTCGATGCTTGACACAGCATATTTGAATAACAACCTATTTTGAATTTAAAGTATTGAACAATTTGAAACTTATTTTGAGTCCAAAGCTTTGGATTCAAAAATACTATTTTCAGGAAAAAAGCTTGGTTAAACCGGCGATGAAAATTGACATTAATTTTGATCAAAAGACATTTTAGCCTCATTTGGAGACACATATATGAATAGAAAAATACTTTCTTTGGCGGTCGCAACAGCTCTGGCAACCCCTATGGCCTCTTACGCAGATGTAAAGCTATCAGGTATTGTCCAGGCAGAAATGATCAGTTTGGAAGTCGCTGAAGGTGACGAAAAACTGACAGCATCCTCAATTCGTGGTAACAGTTTTGATGATATGGATCGTCAAACCTTAACCAACGACTTTTTGGGTACCGTCCTCAATGAAGGTCCCAACCACCTTCAGTTTGATATTGATGAAAAATTGGGCGGCGGTCTCAGTGCTCAGGCGCGTTATACAGCGGCTTTCAATGCCTCTGGTAACTTCGGTACTGCATTAATTGGTGAAGAAGCTTGGGTTGGTTTGGGAACGGCTAATTTCCACGTTCGCTATGGTACTCTAACGGGTGCTTACAAGTCCTCCCATACAATGATTGACCCATGGTCATTTACGTCCTTGCAAGCCCGTGCGACCGGTGGCGGTATGAGTGGTGAGTATTTTAATAGATTTGTTACCGACGCTGCTACTGGTAAAGTTACTGGCATTGATGTCAATCGCTGGGATGCACAGAATGGTTTGACAAATGACGGCTTCGTAGAAGGTGCCCTTGAATTAGGTGTCAATTACTATGGATTTTCTTTCACTTTGCAGGGATTTGTTGATGATGCCTCTGCAATGGACGGCGCCGGTCTGCTTGAATTGAGATATAGCGCACCAGGTGACTTTTTCACCATGTGGTTGGCCGGTTCTTATACGGACCTTGATGATGTCGGAAACGTGGGTAGTGATATTGTAGATGCCGTTACTGATGAAGAGGAGGTGGATGATGATAACGAGGGTCTCGGCAACTGGAAAATCGGGGGTGCCTTCAAACTTGGCTCTATGGTGACCTTCGGTTTACAGTATGAAGATGCTGAAATTGGAGCTTTAGATAATGGCATTAATCCTGATGGTGGAAATTATATTCTTGGCTCTCTTGAAATAAAGCCAATGCCCAATATCAGTTTTGCAGGCTGGGTTGCAGGTTATCTCTCCGACATTGATGAAAAACTGAGAATGATAGACAACGAAGGCAATCCAATTGAGGAAGATGCCTTAAGCTGGGCGGTTGGTGCAAAATATCACTTCAGTCAACGTACTAGCGTCTATGCTGGCTACCGTCAAACTGACAGTGACAATGATTACCGCGATGAAAACGTAGCCACTTTGGGTATCAGACACGTCTTTTAATCGTGATTGATTAGCGATTGTTTATTATTAAAAAAACAAATCTGACAGGTTTTTAAAACCTGTCAGGTCTATTCGTTTCCTAAAAGCCAGGTAGCCAGGTAGGTCGGGTTAGATTTTTTTGCGCGGCAAAAAAACGTAACCCGACATTTACCAGCCTCATTGAAAAAAGATAACTTGTGTACAGGTTAGGTTGCCCAACCCTGAGTATGCTGTATCACTAATTCCAACAACGCCTGGATATGTTCAACATTATCATTCAGGGCAGGAATATAATGAAATTCTTTGCCCCCTGCTTGTAAAAATATCTTACGGTTTTCTTCGTTGATTTCTTCCAAAGTTTCTAAACAATCTGCTGCAAAACCAGGGCAGATCACATCAACTCGCTTGACTCCCCCCTTACCTAACGTCATTAAGCTATGATCGGTATAAGGCTTAAGCCATTCCTCCCGCCCAAACCGGGATTGAAAAACCACCTGCCACTTTTCTTGAGCCAATTTCAATTGTTCCGCCACCAAACGCGCTGTTTTATGACATTCACAATGATAAGGATCCCCGGCTAAAAAAAATCGTTTAGGAATACCATGAAATGAAAATAATAACTTATCCGGGATACCATACTGATTCCAATAGTTTTTAATTTGCACCACCAAAGCATAAATATAAGCCGTTTGATCATGATAATGCGAAATAAAACGTAAATCAGGCAACCAACGCCAACGTTTCAGTACATCACCGACTGCATCAAAAATAGAACCGGTTGAAGTGGAAGAATATTGCGGGTATAGTGGCAATATCAAAATACGCCGCGCATTAGCCTGACGTAACTGTTCCAAACCAGTTGCAATGGAAGGATTACCATAGCGCATCCCTAAAGCAACGTTTATTGGACCAGCAAAATGCGCACGCAGTGCTTGTACAAGAGCTTGTGCCTGCGCCTGGCTAATATTTAACAAAGGTGCACCCGCCTCAGTCCAAATTTTTTGATATTTAAGGGCAGAGCGGCGTGGGCGTGTACGCAAAATAATGCCATGTAAAATCAACCACCAAAACCAGCGCGGCATTTCCGTTACTCTTGGATCAGACAAAAATTCTGCTAAATAACGGCGTAGCGCCCCAGGTGTTGGAGCATCGGGCGTACCCAAATTAACTAACAAAATACCGGTCGTTGGTAAGCTATCGTGTGTATAGGTTTCATGTGTATAATCCATAAAAATATCTACATTTATAGTTAGTATAGAAATCCGATTTTTGCCAAAAATCTGATTTCTGATAGATGGCTAAAAAAATTAACGTTTAGACTATAACGAAATGCTACTTGACTTATACTTCAATCAATAGTATTATATCTATCACGTTACGTTTTTCTGCTTTTACCCACGTTTTCAAAACCTTGGTTCTAACTTCATCTTAATATGCTGAATAGTCTTCACGCTCAATATCTTAAAGCCATGGGCATACAAGTTTGGGTACGGCGACAACTCCCAACGGCATTGAGAGAAGAGTCATCTCCGGTCAATATTGCTGTGACTACGCAACCTGAACCTATCCCGGCAATCATTGAAAAACCTACTCAGGTTAACACCAATGAAATACCAGAAATTCCAGGAAATAACGCCGTACCAAAAATAAGGAAAGAGTCCCCCCTGGCAGAACCACCCGTGCCTCTACCCAAACAAAATCATCAATCAGTAACTGCGGTCCAGGCACCTTCTGAAGATAGCCCCGAATTAGACTGGGAAACTTTACAAAGTCGCGTCGCCGCTTGCACCGTCTGTGAATTACACTTAAAGCGTACTCAAACCGTATTTGGTGTTGGTAATCGCCAGGCAGATTTAATGCTCATTGGCGAAGCACCGGGCGCAGATGAAGATGCGAAGGGTGAACCTTTTGTAGGGCAGGCAGGGCAATTACTAAATGCTATGCTGTATGCCATTGATTTAAAAAGAGAATCAGTCTATATTACCAATGTCGTTAAATGTCGTCCCCCAGACAATCGTAATCCCCACCCTTATGAAATAACCTGTTGTAATGATTTTTTAAAACATCAAATTGCCCTGGTTAAACCTAAATTGCTGGTTGCGGTTGGTAGAGTAGCAGCCCACCATTTATTATCGACTGATATAGCGATAAGTAAATTACGTAGTCAACGCTATGAATACGGTAAAACAAAGATTCCCTTAATAGTGACTTATCACCCGGCTTATTTATTACGCCGTCCAACTGAAAAGCGTCACTCTTGGCAAGATTTACAATTTATTCGTCAAACAATTAACCCTTAACCCTTAACCATTAGCCCTTAAAACAAATGGATTTTCCAACTATTGAACAATTTATCGGTAACACACCGCTAGTCCGTTTACAACGTTTACCTGGTGATACTAGCAACACCATTTTAGCAAAATTGGAAGGTAACAACCCGGCTGGCTCCGTCAAAGATCGCCCTGCATTAAGCATGATAAAAAAAGCCGAAGCACGGGGCGAAATTAAACCAGGCGATACCCTAATTGAAGCCACAAGTGGTAATACCGGGATCGCTTTAGCCATGGTTGCCGCCATCAAAGGCTACAAAATGGTACTACTCATGCCAGAAAATATGAGCATAGAGCGGCGGCAAGTTATGAAAGCCTACGGTGCAGAAATGATACTGTTTCCAGCAGAAAACGGTATGGAAAAAGCGAGAGACACCGCATTGCAGATGGAGCAAGAAGGTAAAGGCAAGATTCTTAACCAATTTGATAATCCCGACAACCCATTAGCCCATTATCAAACGACAGGACCAGAAATTTGGCGTGATACCCATGGAAAAGTGACCCACTTTGTCAGTGCGATGGGAACAACCGGAACAATTATGGGCGTATCACGCTACTTAAAAGAAACCCATCCAGGCATTCAAATTATTGGATTACAACCTGAAGAGGGGGCAAAAATTCCTGGGATTCGCCGTTGGTCTAAAGCCTATTTACCCAAGATTTTTGATGAAACGCGGGTTGATCGTATCATTGATATTGACCAACAAAGTGCCGAAGACACCGCCCTGGCTTTAGCAGAACAAGAAGGCATTTTTTGTGGTATTTCATCCGGCGGTGCAGTAGCCGGCGCGTTACGCTTATCCAAAGAATTGGAAAATGCCACCATTGTAGTCATTATTTGTGATCGAGGTGATAAGTATTTATCCACTGGCGTATTTCCAAGCGAATAGAATATAGACATTCAGAAAAAGAGTTATGATGTAGGTTGGGTTACGCTTCGCTAACCCAACCCTCCTTATTATTGATGGAGTATAACTGACTTTTAAATCCCTATAACCTTGGAGATGACAAATAATGAGTCAAACAGTCACACTGCATTTACAGGATAGCTTTTATGAACCGATAAAGCGTATCGCACAGGCGATGGCTCAACCTATAGAATCTATTTTATTGAAGGCACTTCAAACGTCTCTACCCAACCTTGATGGTTTGCCCGATGAACAGATTGCTGAGTTGACTCAGTTAGAAACATTAGATAATACCGCACTCAAGCAATTGTTGTTAAAAACGGTTCTTAAAGAACAACGACAGGAGTTAGAGACTTTACTCCAAAAAAATCAAGCTGTGGTACTCACAGACACAGAACAAAAACAGTTAGCAGTATTACAAAAAATGGTCAATAAAATCATGTTGCAGAAAGCACGGGCTGCTGTTTTGCTACGATTTCGTGGACAACGTTTGCCAACATTGACTGAATTGCGTCAACTGACAACGGCAACATTATGAGTACGGCATATATATCTGTGGCACTTAGAAAGCGTGTGACCCAATTAGCGGAGCATCGTTGTGGTTATTGTTTGCGAACTGAAGAATTAATGGGAATGGCCATGACAATAGAACATCTGATTCCTCAAGCACTGGGTGGATTGACGACTGAAGATAATTTATGGTTAGCTTGCACGAGTTGCAATCAATTCAAAGGTACTCAAATAAAGGCGCGTGAATCACAAAGCCGTCATTGGGTAAATCTTTTTAATCCACGCCTTCAAGTATGGAATGAACATTTTGCGTGGAGTGCTGATGGTACCAAAATTTTAGGAAAAACCCCTTGTGGTAGAGTCACTGTAATAGCACTTCAGATGAATAACCCTGAGATTATAGTTACTCGACGGTTATGGGTTAGCGCAGGATGGTGGCCTCCAACTCTTCTGTAACTGTGTTTCTTTAGAAGGTATACGACGGCATCTGAAAAACCAGACTCAAAAAAATACCAGTCGTAGCAGCTTTTGGGAAAGATTTTCTAGAAAACGATTAACTTATTTCTATTGATGGAGTCTACATTTATAACTCTTTTCGAGGTTTCTGTTTTTTGGAGAAAAACAGAAACCTCGAAGATTAATATTAACTTATTTATTAAGTCAATGGCATTGAGGTCTAGCCTAGCGTCGATGGCTCATGAATTGATCGTCTATCTAAACACTGCTTTAATAGTTTCCCCAACTCATTGACTTGGGGAATCTCAAACAAATTAAAGTGATATCCCGGCACGTCATAAATCTCCACGCCGCCTGCTGCCAATTGATTTAACACCGAGGAATCTTTTGAACGCCATTCATAAGACAAAAACAGCGTAATGCTTCCCGAATAAGGTTGTGGCACATAATGAGCCAATGCTTCAAAAAACGATTGGATTAATAGCTTATGCTGTAATTGAAGTGGCAATGCTTCTCCAGTCTGCTCATGACGCTTCTTTTCTAATTTGCTTAACCTTAAAAGCAAACGCCCCTGGAAAAATTTTATTTTTTCTCGTATTTTATAGAAGAAGTAACTAGGACCAAATTCTAACAGATTACGCCAAAAGCGAATGTAGTGGTTCTGAAAAGGGGTTGATGATGTACCCCAAATCACATCAATAAAAGCCAATAAAGCCACAGATTGCTTTTTTGCCTGCAGTTGCTGTGCCATTTCAAAAGCGACTAATGCATCGCCGCAGTAACCACATAAATAATAAGGTCCTTCTGGCTGCACCGTTTGGATCTCCTGGATATACTGCCTAGCCATCCATTCAACTGTCAAAGAAGGTGTTGTGCCATCTGTAGGCTGGAGACCAAACAAATTTAACCCATATACAGGTTGCTCGGTACCCAGCGAAGGTGCAAGGGCATGGGCATAATTGGTAGAACCTATAAAAAATAGGGGCAGACGGGAACCTTGAGGTTGAATGACTTCTAAGGCATGCCAAGTGGCTTTATAACCCTGGTCACGCAGAATATCCGCAAATTGTGCAATCGTTGGAGCCTGAAAAATCGTCATCATAGATAAGCCCTTACCAAAGGCTTTCTCAATCTGAGCTAACAACGTCACTGCCAACAAAGAATGTCCGCCCCGTTCAAAAAAGTTATCATGTCTCCCAATCGGGTGAACGTGTAATACTTTTTCCCATAAATTGGCTAGTTCCTGTTCTAATTTATCTTGGGGTGCTACAAAATTTTTATGATCCTCTTGAGTTTGCCCCGGTGCTGGAAAAGCACGGCGATCAACTTTACCATTGGGCGTAAGAGGCATCGCTTCCAATTCCACAAAGGCGGATGGTACCATATAGTCTGGCAACTTTTCCTTGAGAAATTGGCGCAGGGTACTATGCATAATCTCTTGCGTCTTTGGCACGATATAGGCTATTAAACGTTTATCGCCTGGCTGATCTTCCCTAATGATGACGACTGCTTCACGCACTTCAGAATACTGTACCAGCACCGCCTCAATTTCTCCCAATTCAATCCGGAAACCACGCAGTTTCACCTGGTTATCAATACGATTAAGATATTCTATATTGCCATCGGGAAGATAACGAGCTAAGTCACCTGTTTTATAAAGGCGAGCATTGGGTTTATTGCTAAAAGGATGAGGAATAAATTTCTCAGCTGTCAATTCGGGGCGATTGAGATATCCTCTTGCCAGCCCATCACCACCAATATGTAATTCACCAGACACACCGATTGGTACAGGTTGTAAATATTGATCTAACAGATAAATTTGGGTATTGGCAATAGGATGACCAACGGATTCTAAGCCTCCTTTCGTTTGAACAGCTTCTTGAATGCCCACTTGAAAAACGCTAGACCAAATCGTTGTTTCTGTCGGACCATACAAATTCCAAACTGCTTGACTTTTATTGAGTAACTGATGAGCCAGTTCTTGAGGTAATGCTTCGCCACCCACAAATATTTTTAGATGATGGCTACTTTTCCAGCCAGCGGCTAAAAGTAAACGCCATGTTGCCGACGTGGCTTGCATGACAGTAATACCGGCTTGATTAAGTTTCTCCAATAATTGTAAACCATCAGTAGCCACCTCATGACTCACTAATACAATTTTGGCACCCACTATTAATGGCAAATAGAGTTCTAAAGCCGCAATATCAAAAGATATAGTCGTCACTGCCAGCAAAGTATCTTGTTTACTTAAACCAGGGTTTTGCTGCAAACTCAATAAAAAATTGCTCAAAGAACGGTGTTGAATTTGAACCCCTTTTGGTTTGCCAGTAGAGCCTGAAGTATAAATCACGTAGGCTAAATGCTTAGAACCAATGGCATTGATAGGATTGACTTCACTTTCCTGAGAAATGCGTTCCCAGTCTTTATCTAGGCAAACCAATTGTGCTGGTGAATCAGGCAAACTTGCCATTAAATCTTGTTGAGTCAATAATACCCGAGCTCGTGAATCAGCCAACATAAAAGCCAATCGCTCCTGGGGATAAGTGGGATCGAGTGGCACATAAGCACCACCGGCTTTCAAGATACCCAACAGTCCGACGACCATCTCAAGGCAACGTTCCACACAAATTCCTACCAATACATCAGCGTGAACGCCCTGTGATTGTAAATAGTGCGCTAGTTGATTCGCTTTTTGATTTAACTGTTGATAACTTAAAGAATGGTTTTCAAATGTCACGGCAATGGCATTTGGTATCCGTTCTACTTGTGCCTCAAACAACTGATGAATACACTGATTTTGTGGATATTCAGCTTGGGTATGATTCCATTCCACCAGCAATTGCCCTTGTTCCGTTTTTGTTAGCAAGGGCAATGTAGAAATTGGCTGGCTTGGATCAGCAACAATTCCTTCCAATAAGATTTGAAAATGTCCTTGCATCCGTTCAATCGTGGCATGTTCAAACAAATCAGTATTGTATTCAAAAAGTCCAAATAATTCCTCACCTTCTTCCCACATATGACAGCTCAAGTCAAACTGCGTTGTTCCGGGATCAAGCATCAAAGGCGTAAGAGTTAAGCCTGTCAGTTGTAAAGCCTGTCTAGTTGGCGCATTTTGCAAAACAAACATAACTTGAAATAGGGGGGAACGACTAATATCCCGTGGTAGCTGCAATTCCTCCACCAATTTCTCAAAAGGCAAGTGCTGATGCTCATAAGCATCTAACATTGTTTGCTTGACTCGCCTTAATAGTTCACGGCAATTTGGATTACTTTCGATTTTCGTTCGCAATGCCAACGTATTGATGAAGCAACCAATTAAATCTTCAATTTCTGGTACAGTTCGGTTAGCAATCGCAGTCCCAATAACCAAATCATTTTGTCCCGTATAGCGGTATAAAAGTATAGTAAACGCCGTCAGCAAACTCATAAATAGGCTGACTCCTTCTTGTTGACCTAAAACTTTGATCGCTTGAGTAAGGTCTTTGGGTAAGCTAAAAAAGTGCCATGAACCTCGGAACGTCTGTTGTGGAGGTCGTATTTTATCTGTGGGTAAATCTAGTGTAGTAAATCCATCAATTTGTTTTTTCCAATATGATAATTGTTCATCAAGCACCTCTCCTTGTAGAAAAGTACGTTGCCAAGCCGCAAAGTCTATATATTGGATAGGGAGTTCTGACAGGGGTGAGGGCTGTCCATTTCCGAAAGCATCGTAAAGTGCTGACAATTCTCTATAAAATATGCCCCGAGACCAACCATCCGAAATAATATGGTGCATGATCAATAACAGCACATGCTCTTTTTCACCCAACTGTAATAGAGTACCACGCAATAATGGTCCTTTCGACAGCTCGAAAGAACGGTGAAATTCCGCGGTGAATATTTGTTGCACTTTAGCCGACTGCTCAGCTGATAAGCTCAAGTCAATTTTCTGTAAAGTCATCGGTTGTACAGGAGCAATAATCTGCACCGCTTTTCCATCTTGCATTGAGAATGTGGTCCGTAAAATTTCATGCCGCCGAATAATTTCCGTTAAACTTTTTTCTAAAGCCTCTATATTCAATACGCCGGTGAGACGGAGTGCTGTAGGAAGGTGATAAGCCGCACTTTCCTTTTCTAGTTGATGCAAGAACCACAATCTTTGCTGGGAAAAAGACAGGGGGAGGACTTCATCTCGTGACAAAGGTTGAACCGGGGGCAAGGTAGTTCCTGAAATTGGCGTAACCTTGTGCAAAAAATTTACAATTTCCGTCTTACGTTCTTTGATTTCTGTCCGAAGTGCTGGGGACAACGCGCCCTTGGTGGCACTGTAACGCAAGCTTTCGCCTTCCAGCCAAAGCTTTATATTTAAACAACGAATATGAGCTAAAAAATCTTCCAGACTTTTCATAATTCTCCCTCTTCAAGTTCTTCATCTGGGTTAGTGGTTGGCAAAGATTTAGTCGCCCAATGAATAGTTTCAATGCGTTGCGCTAACTTAGCTATGGTTGGACCTTCAAAAAAATTAGTCAACGGTAATTTCACCTCAAAAATTTTCGATAGGCGCGACATGATCTGGAATACTAACAATGAATTACCACCAAGCTCAAAAAAATTGTCATAAATGCCCACTGATTTTATTTTAAGAACCTCTATCCATATCCGAACTAAGGTTTCCTCGGTAGGAGTACGAGGTGCCACAAAATATTCTTCCAAACCATTTCTTGAAATTTCCACTATCGGCAGGGCACGACGATCTACTTTACCATTAGGTGTCAGAGGCATAGCATCTAATTTTATAAAAGCCGAAGGCACCATGTAGTTAGGTAACTTTTCTTTTAAAAAACGGCGCAATGTACTAGGTGTACTCTCAGCTTGCGAGCTAGTAACAGTATAATATGCTACTAAGTATTTTGTTTCTGCCTTGACTTGAATAGTAATAACTGTTTTATGAATAGAGGGGTGTTTGCCTAGCACGATTTCAATTTCTTCTAGCTCAATACGCATTCCCCTGATCTTAACTTGATTGTCGATTCGCCCCAAAATTTCAAGAGAACCATCCATTCTATAACGTCCGCGATCACCAGTATAGTATAGTAAATCTTGTTCATCGTTACGAAAAGGATTTTGGCGAAATTGCTTTTCTTCAGGAGCATTGATATAACCCAAGGTTCTAAAGGGAGTACGCAGCACTATTTCGCCCGGTTCCCCTCTATCACATAAGTTATTATTTTTCGTTAAAACAAGGGCTTGAGTTTCAGGCATTGGTGAGCCAACTGGTTGTATTCCAGGTGATACTTTGTTAGGCACTCGATAATAACACTTTGCTAATGTTGTTTCCGTAGGTCCATATAGATTAACAATCTCACCTGCATGCGGGAAAGCTTCACGCCATTGACAAATGAGTTTCTCTGTAAGCGGTTCTCCTGCAAAAAATACATAACGTAAAGTCGATAAAGAAACGCCTGGTGGCACAAAGGCTAACCATGATTGAACCAATGAAGGAACTGTGTGAAAAAGTGAAATTTGCTCTTCCGCCAACCAAGATAGAATTTTAGCAGGCTCAAGCTCATCCCCGTTTGCGGGCAGACAAAGAGTAGCACCACTTGTCAATGCTAAAAAAATATCTCTAATTAATACATCAAATGAAAGCCCAGTCAATTGAGCGCAACGATCTTGTGGTTTGATGGCAAATGTTTGCCGCTGCCAGTTGAGAAAGTGTGACATTCCTTTGTGACATCCTAACACCCCTTTAGGAACTCCCGTAGTGCCTGAAGTAAAGAAAATATAAGCTGGATCATTGGCAGCTAAATTAGGCAACGGCTGTTCATTCTCAACTTTCGTAAGAGTGTGACCCGTTTCAGGATGTACTCCAATAATAAACAAAGATTGTCCCATCCATTCTTCTCTAAATATTTTTTCACCAACCAGTAATAAATATTTGGCTTTAGCTTCTTTGAGCATAAGTTGTCGTCGCTGGTTTGGAAGTTTTGGGTCAAGAGTCAGTAGTACACCACCGCTTGAGAAAACTCCCAGCATACTGGCAATTAGTCCAAAACTCCGCAAACCCAATACAGCAACTACATCTCCCCGTTTTATGCCATAAGTCAGCAACACTTGGGTCAATAAATGCGCACTTTTCGCTAATTCTTGGTATGTCCAACTACGCTGCTTTTGACGAATTGCTGGGTGGGTTGGGGTGCGGTTGACCCATAAAGTGAAAAGGTCTGTAACTAAATCATAACATGGAACTGGTAAAACCGCACTTGGGTCTGGCAATAATGCTCTGGATTCTGAAGTTAGCAAAGAAAAGGAGTAAAGCTGGGTATCTGGAGCCTCCACCAAAGCATCCAAAATTCGGACAAAATGTTGAATTGCTAAATGCTGCTTCTTCTCACTATCAAAAACATCACAATGAAAGTCAAACATCAAGGTCAATTTGCCAGTCGCACAAAAATCATGTACATGGATAACTAGACTATCAGTGCTATGCCCAGCACTGACAAATTCTGTTTGGACAGGTAATCCATTAAAATCTGGGAATGAGGCAACATGATAGTTTAATCTGACATCGTAGGCACGATTTTGCAACGGGTTACCAGCGGTATAATTACGGTGTTTTAGCGTTGCTGATGTTTCAACTGCCACCTTTTTGAGTAATGAGAAAAAAGTATCATTTTCTTCGATAGACACTCGAAATGGATATATCTCCATCTGTAAGCCCAAAGTTTGTTTAAAAGTTGAGTGTCTATTATGAAAAGGGGCAGCAATTGAAAGGCAAGTATTACCACTGAGACGATAGAGATAGGTAAAAAGAGTTGTTAGGAAAATATTAAATAGCGTGGCATTTTCAGTCTTTAGGAAAATATCTTTATTGGTAGCCATTTTTTTGAGTTGTTGGGTTCTTACAGTGCCTAAATCGTAGGAAACCCGGCGAACATCAGTACCATTATTGAAAGGTATTATCCCATAGAAATTAATTGGTTCAATACCAACTGCCAGCTTTTTTTTCCAATAAGCTTCCGCTGCAAGATATTGCTCCGTTCTGTGCCATTTCCGCCGATAATTAACATAATCTTGAAACATCGGTAAAGTTGCGTGGTTTTCTAATTGTCCATGGATAGCTTGGTTATAAAATGTTGCTACCCATTGAAAAATTAATGCTACTGTCCCAGTATCGGAAATAATGTGGTGTGTGTTTAAGTACCAAACAAATTGATTATCGGAAACTTTGAGTAACACCGACTCAAACAAGCGTTCTCCCAAGTCAAATGGTACTTGAGCATGTTCAGATATCCACGTTTGTGCGGTTGCAAAGGGCGCAGATACTGAGGAACAATCAAGATATTCCATGTTATAAACCATATTTGGTATAACAATTTGCTGTGGTATACCATCGATTTCTTGGAACACTGTGCGCAAAACATCACTTTGATTAATGAGAGTTTGAAACGCTGTTTGCAGAGATTCTCTATCAATTAGCCCGGTTATAGTGAAGGTAAATGGCGCATTGTAGAGCGACACCTGCGGATATATCTTTTGACCTATCCACATCAAGAGTTGATGTTTGGTCAAATTGGAATTTTCATGGATATCGTTATTTTGCATTTTTATATATGGCATTGATATGTAGATATGTAGGGTGGGCAAAGTCTTTTTTTGCCCACCAAATAAAAAAAGTCAAAAATTTACCCGTTAGTACTATAATCTTTCACAATTCCATAAAACGACTAATAGTGTTTAACAAAACGAGCAGGCACCCCAGCCGCTAAAGTATTAGGGGGAACATCTTTGGTGACAACCGCATTGGCACCGATTATAGCATTATCGCCTATCGTGACACCGGCAAGTACGGTGACACCCCGTCCAATCCAAACATTTGAGCCGATAACAATGGGGGTACTTGTATGTCCAGCATAGCGGATGAGGCTATCATTGACGATGTTATGATTAGCATCGCGCAAACTGGTATATTCACCAATCATGCTGCCGGTGCCAATCTGGATGCTTGCATAAGAAACGAGGTGTACACCACGCGATAGAACCACTTCATCTCCGATTGAAATATGCCCTTGTTCTTGCGTTTCTAAATATAAGTCACGGTATAAATCAATATTTTTGCCGAAATGAATGTGTCTCGTGCCATGAATTTCTGGACGATTATGTACAATTACACTTGGATCAAGCGGTGTTTTAATAGAGGCTTGTAAACAAGCGTGTGCCCACAGGCGTTGTAAGGGCAACCGAAAGATATTAATCACGGCTGCCAATGGTGTTAAAATTTTAGTTGCCCAACGTTTGATTGCTCGTGACATAATTTTTCAGTTAGTAGGGGCAATCCCTTGTGGTTGCCCTTCACAATTATTTTCGACGAATATGTTGTTTTAAAATTTCCCAGGCAAATGAAATTAAACAAATGTCTGCCCATAGTTTAGTGATTTCTTCAAGTGATAGGCGCAATAGCATTTTGGGTGGAAATTTTGCGTCAATAATCACCATCATGGCAAAAAAAATAGCGCCACTGTATAAAAAATAACGCGCCGCTTTTGTTTTTTGACGGAGATTGCCAAGCCAGACTAATAATCCGATTTCGATAAATCCCAGCCCTAAAACTAAATAAGCGTCATTGCGCCCAAGCCATTGCCCAATATTTTCATGTATTAGAAAACGATCATCGAAACCCAGATAGGTAAACATGATGATTTGCGATAAATAGAAAAAATATTCTTGACGCTGTTTTACCTTATCTATATATAATAAACATACACCAAATATTAAAGCCGTCGCCCAAAGCAAGAAGACACTTAGGGTGGTATGAATGCCATAAAACAAGATTTTATTTTGACCAATATCGGTGACAAATTGTCGCACAAAGTCTTGTGAGGTTTGCCATTCAATCATCATCAAAGCCATTGTGTAAATGGCTACTAATAAAAACAATACGATACGTGAACGAGTCATAACTTTACTATTTTCGCAATTAACGTCGCGCATAAGAATAAACTGTACATGCCTATTATTTCAAATGTTTCTTCAAAACAGGTTAAAATACCACTACCTTGCTTGAGCGTGTTGAAATACCATTCAAATAGTTCAAAGACAAATACCCCAGGTAAGCACATAAAAGCTGATAATAAAGCAAAGTATGTTAACTGGCGTTGCCAGTCATGCTTCGTTGGCATTCGAGCGATTACTTTATGCAAAAAATAAACCGTCATCAACAAGCCTCCTAACATAAAAGGGGCAAATAGCACTACCCAAAAATATCCATTGTTATCAGGGGGTGCATTAGCCCAAAGGTTGCTGACAAAGCGAAAAAACGACTTTCCTACCGTTTCGTGAATACTCGCTACTTCATCCGCAGAAAGTAAAATCGCACCGATTGCGGTTAATTTAAATATAAAACGTGTCAGGTGGGAAATTATAAAATCTGGCGATGAACCCCAGCCTAACAATAAAAAAGCTAAACCTGTTGCGAAAAAAATCATACTTGAAAACCACGTTGCCAGTGTGTTTTCTTCACGCAAATCTAATAATTCCAAGATTCTGTGTAAATTGATGCCAAACACTCTTTGCCAATCTGCACCTTGACTTAACTCAGCCATAAATGTAGTGAATATAAAAAATAGGGTGATTAGAAATAATGGAATGGCTAGTTTTTTTAATAGATAATGAATTTTCATACTAAAAAATATTATTTTTGAATATTAATTATAAAAAATCCGATTTTTAAAAAATCCGATTTCTTTGAAGGATATACGTTTTTCCAATTTTTATTATAAACTAAAAATTTTGATTTGGAGCATTTATATGTCTATTGCTTATATTCATCATCCCGATTGCCTATTACATGAAATGGGAACAGGGCATCCCGAAAGACCGGCTCGAATTCATGCTATCGAAGAGCAAATGAAGGTTTCACACCTCATGGAAAGTGTACAGGTTTATGAAGCCCTTTTGGCAACACGCGAACAACTAGCACGGGTGCATGGTATCCAATATATTGATAAAGTTCTGAACTTCAATGATAAATCGGGATTTATTTATCTTGATCCGGATACCATGCAAACGCCGGAAACTAAACCGGCAGCTCTACGTGCCGCCGGTGCCCTTATTCAGGCTGTGGATTTGGTTTTAACGCATCAACATCAGGTGGCTTTTTGTAATATTCGTCCCCCAGGACATCATGCCCTGCCGGATTGTGCCATGGGTTTTTGCTTTTTCAATAATGTCGCTATTGGTACAGCACATGCCCTTGAAGCTTATGGATTAAGGCGAGTAGCCATTGTAGATTTTGATGTTCATCATGGTAATGGCACGGAAGCCATTTTTATAAACGATCCCCGTGTAATGCTTTGTTCGACTTTTCAGCACCCTTTTTATCCTTATTCAGGTGCTGATACAGTTAATGATTTTATGATTAATGTACCTTTACCGGCTTATACAACCGGGGATGCATTCCGTGAAGCCGTCACTCAGCACTGGCTACCGGCTTTAAATCGTTTTGCCCCAGAATTGTTATTTATCTCCGCCGGTTTTGATGCCCATGAAGATGATAGTATATCCTTTCTACGTTTGCACGAAGAAGACTATGCCTGGGTTACACAGGAAATTTTGGATATCGCTAATCAATATGCCCAAGGGCGTATTATTTCTACCCTTGAAGGGGGTTATGAATTATCAGCATTGGGTAGAAGTGTGGTTGCTCATCTTGAAGTGTTGATGTAGATGTTTATCCCAAAAACCTGTCAGGTATTCAAAACCTAACAGGTTTATTAGGTAATAACTTTACAAAATAATTAATATCAATATTAATTAATATCATTACTTATTATAACTTGAAATTTAGGTAAATTATTCTTATTTATAATCAGTTTATGTGGCGGATATATTGATCAGCCCTACATTGTATAGTCTGTACGATGCGTTCCGTGGCTTTCAGCCACGTTTACGCCCATGGGAATTTAAGTCATAAAAACACTATTTTTTAAAAAATGGTCTTTTTAATAGTATTAACTTGTCCCTCAAATAATTTGAATGGTGATTTTTGTGATTTTTGTGTTCAATAATCACCGTTCCTATCATAAAGGAACTTATTTACAATGGCAGAAAAATACATTTATTCCTTCAGTGAAGGAGATGGAAAAAACAAACATCTACTCGGTGGCAAAGGGGCTAATTTATGCGAGATGACACAAATAGGTCTCAATGTCCCCCCTGGTTTTGTAATCACCACTCAAACTTGTCTTACCTATCTTGCTGAACGGAATTTGCCAGTTGGCTTAATGGACAATGTGAAAGAACAGATGCAAGCGGTTGAAAAAAGCACCTGCAAAATGTTTGGTGATGCCGATAATCCGCTACTCGTTTCCGTGCGTTCCGGTGCCGCCATGTCCATGCCTGGTATGATGGACACCATCTTAAATTTAGGTCTCAACACTCAAACGTTGGGTGCTCTGATCAAGCAAACTGGCGATGAGCGCTTTAGTTATGATGCTTATCGTCGCTTTATCCAACTATTTGGTAAAGTTGCCTTAGATATTGCAGATGAACATTTTGATAAACATTTTGAAGCAGTGAAAAAGCGCGTTGGCGCAAAGGCTGATGTTGATTTAGGGACTGCGGAACTTAAAGAAATCAGCGAGCGATTCTTACTCGTGGTCAAAGAACAAACCGGTCGACCATTCCCAGAAGATGTCTATGAACAATTAGAAATTGCTATCAAAGCGGTGTTTAATTCCTGGGGTGGTAAACGGGCAGTTGATTATCGCCGTGAATTTAAAATCACCTCCACTATGGCAAATGGGACAGCCGTTAATGTAGTCGCGATGGTATTTGGCAATATGGGTAATGACTGTGCTACCGGTGTTGGCTTTACTCGCAACCCGGGTACGGGTGAAAATGAGATGTATGGCGAATACCTGGTTAATGCCCAAGGTGAAGATGTAGTCGCCGGTATCCGCACCCCCAAAGCAATACAGGAAATGGAAACCGAAATGCCAGATATGTATAAGCAACTGGTAGAATTGCGTCATAAGCTGGAAAATCATTACCATGAAGTGCAAGATTACGAGTACACCATCGAAAAAGGCAAGTTGCATTGCTTACAAACACGCAATGGTAAAATGAATGCAGCCGCTATGGTGCGGACTTCGGTGGAATTGCTCAATGAGGGACTGATTACCAAAGAGCAAGCATTATTACGAATTAATCCTGAACTTCTGGAACAACTTTTGCATCCCCGTTTAGACCCAAATATCAGTATTGAAGCTTTAGCACAAGGTTTATCTGCATCTCCGGGGGCTGCATCTGGCAAATGCGTATTTGATGCTGACCGTGCTGAAACATTAGGACGTGCGGGTGAAAAAGTCATTTTGGTCCGTGAAGAAACTAAACCGGAGGACATTCATGGCTTTTTTGCCTCACAAGGTATTCTCACCAGTCGCGGTGGGAAAACCTCACATGCTGCCGTCGTTGCACGGGGTATGGGTAAAGCCTGTGTTGCAGGAGCTGAAGGGATTGCTGTCGATGTGAGGACACGAGAAGCTGTGATTGGTGACAAAACGCTAAAAGAGGGCGATATCATCACAATTGACGGGAGTACGGGTAACGTATATACCGGTGAAATTCCTACCATACCCCCTGAATTTTCCGATGAAATGAAAACGCTGTTATCTTGGGCTGATGAGGTTGCACAATTAAAAGTGCTGGCAAATGCAGATACGCCAGAAGCGGCAGAAAAAGCTGTTGAATACGGTGCGATGGGTATTGGATTATGCCGTACTGAACGTATGTTTAATGATGTAGATCGTTTGCCCATTGTGGTTGATATGATCCTCGCTGAAACACCAGAAGATCGCCAAACTTTTTTAAATCAATTATTACCCATTCAGCGTGAAGACTTCAAAGCCGTCTTTAAGACGTTGGCACCCCATCCTGTAACAGTGCGTTTACTTGATCCGCCATTGCATGAATTTCTACCGACAGAAATGCAGTTAATGGAAGAACTTGAAAATATGCGCCACCTGCGTGGTACTATTAAAGGTGCCGCGAATCTCATGGGTGCGATACGTCTGACCCAAAGCGATCCTGATGACTTACACACGCCACCGCCTTTTGATGAAATGGGTGAAGAAAGAATCAATGCGGTCATTGCTAAAAAAGAACGGATGCTCCATAAAGTACGTGAACTCTATGAAGTCAATCCTATGCTCGGTCAGCGCGGTGTACGTTTAGGCATCACCTACCCTGAAATCTATGCCATGCAAATTCGAGCTATTCTGGAAGCCGCTGCAGAATGTGTCAAGGAAGGAATAGAGATTAACCCTGAAATCATGGTACCGCAAGTTGTCACCGCTCAAGAATTGAAGTATGTCAAAGAGCTAGTTGACAGTGCCCAAAAAGAAATCGAAACAACCCAGGGTATCCAGCTCAAATTCAAGTTTGGTACCATGATTGAAGTGGTACGTGCCTGTATGAGGGCAGGGCAATTGGCTGAAGTAGCTGAGTTCTTCTCCTTTGGTACCAACGATTTATCTCAAGCCACTTTCTCCTTCTCACGAGAAGATGCCGAAAACAAATTCTTGCCCATGTACAACGAAAATGGCATTTTGCAAGACAATCCATTTGAAGTTCTTGATATCAAAGGCGTTGGGCAACTCATGAAGATGACGGTTGAATGGGGGCGCAAAACAAAACCTGGCTTGAAAATAGGTATTTGCGGTGAACAAGGTGGGCATCCAGACTCTATCCACTACTGTCACCATATTAACTTGAATTATGTGTCTTGTTCAGGACCACGTGTCCCTATTGCTCGACTCGCAGCTGCGCAGGCTAAATTGCTGGAAGACAAATATAGCGTTGATTAAAGTGCTTTTTTTGAAAAAAGGGATGTTGACAATATACTCAGCGCGGGTGTAAATTTCACTTTTTAAAGGTGTGTGCAGTGAAACTACCCACCCTACGCTACAATGCCATTAAGTATCGGGCCGACACTTATGTCTGCCCCTACAAAACTCCACGTATTCAGGGGTCGTAGGGGCGAACCTGCGTGTTCGCAAGCAGCGATACTTAATGGCATTGACCCTACGCTAACAAAGGCGCATGGGAACCAGCCCGTGTCCAATCCCTTAAAATTTCGGTGGTAGTCCGGCTTGTTTACACAATTGATTAGCGGTGATTCTATCAAAAACTCGATGTCTTTTCACCGGAATTGTCTTAATATTATCGGTATAGATAGAATGGTTCCCGCCTTCACGTAATAAATAAAATCCATTGCCTTCAAAGTCGTTAATTAAATTACGCCGCTTTACAGACATTTTGAATCTCCACTGGTAGTTGCTCTATCAAACTATTTCCTAACGGAATTTCCTGATTTTGCTGATGATAGGCTAAAACCATTTCCTGGATGGCATCTCTCAACATGGCACGGCATTCTTCAATATCTTTACCTTCTGTGACTACTTCGGGCCATTCAATGAGTTGCCCCATATAGCCTGAGTCAATTTTGATATATTTGGCAGTGTAAGTTTGTAACATTGTTTTTACCTTAACCTATCCGCTTGTCGTAAAATTTCTGTTGTGGATACCGCTTTCTACCAAGCATGACGGCTTTTAAGACGGTATTTTCAATGAAATAGTCAGCCGATTTAATCTCAATCGCTATAATTTTGCCTTTTAATTTGTCTATCGGTAATTGGGGCAAAATTTGCCTGTTATAAATTTGTTCACCTTTGTCATGAAGTTCAGACATTTTTATAGTTACCTTCTATCGCAAACGTAAAAATTGGGGAATGATGAGTCGCTTGTTGCCGCTGCACCAAAAACTCGAAACCACCCTACCTGGCTACTTTACTTGAATTTTTATAAAATATCGTTATTATTAAAATAATTGGTGATTGAAAAACCGAAATCGTGCCTTGCCACGAATCTTTTTTTTAATTTTTAACAGATATTATTGTATCACATTGTTTGTAGTTCAATCTTTAGATTGCACAGCCCGCGAAGCGTCAATGCCATTAAGTATCGCAGCGGGCGAGAACGAATGTTCGCCCCTACAGTCCCTGAATACGTAAAGTTTTAAAGGCATACCACCGCGACTGCCCGATACTTAATGGCAGTGCCGCGAAGCGTAGCAGGATACATGTATTTATGGTCTTCAATCCTTCAATCTTAAGTAACGTGTATGTTTGAGCGTAAGGCGCGTGGGAACCAGCGAAAATCGGAATTGACAGAGATGACAAAATTAAATCAATTGAGTATAAAACAAAGAGAACAATTATTTAGGCACTTAAGAATTTCAATTACTCATCATTCAAATGCAATCGAAGGAACAAGCTTATCTTTTGCTGAAACCAAAGAATTACTTGAAAAAGGTTTTACTGCGGGACATAAGCCATTAGGTGAACAGTTAATAATATTAGGTTTTGCAAAAGCTTATGATGTCATTGTGCGGGAGGCATCAAATAAAGATAATCTTATTGATAGTAGTTTTATTAAAGATATACATGCAATTATGTTTAAAGATGCATTAAGTATATCTCCTGAGTATATATCCAAGCCAATTGGTGCCTATAGAACTGACGAACGACATATACAAGGTGTAAGCATAAAATTATCATTACCTCATATGATTGCTAATGATATTGAAAATTTATTATATAGATTTCAGAGCAATAATCTAAGCTTATTAGACATATCTGAATTTCATATACTATTTGAAAGAATCCATCCATTTGCAGATGGTAATGGCAGAGTTGGAAGACTCATAATGGCATATCAAGCAATCCAAAATAACATCATACCGCCGTTAATAGAAAATGAACATAGAAGTCATTATTTAGATGTTATACATGATAAGGATGATTTAGGCGAATTTTTAAAGACTGGTATAAACAATAGTTTAGAATTGATTGACTGTTAAGGCGGTCATGATTATTCATAGTAAACGTTTACACTATGTTCCCAATACGGAGAAATGTTTTCCCATTTTGGGAAAATTCCCATAATGGGAACGAGTTTTAAGGTGTTTAAACAAGGAAAAATCCAATTTTACGACTATATTCAACGAATATGACTTATGTGGCATTGATTTCGCTCCCATTAGGGGGCAACGATGAATTTTTAGTCGTGAATCGTAATCGCAAACTGCGGTTATTCGATTGGTTTGAGTTGCGGTTAAATTCTTGGGATGCATGACTAATCCCTATAGCCAAAATTTTATGGCACAAATGCAATTACTTAATTATGGTAGCAAAGTGTAGGTGGGAACGAACCCCATCATTAAATATGGAGAAAAACAAGATGGCAAAAAAAATAGAACGGGGTATTCACGAGCTATATGCTGAAGACCCTGAAAAAGCAGATTGGTTAGTCTGGGGGCGAAAAACTGATCCCATGACTCGGCGGGGATTTATCAAAAAAAGCGGTTTATTGGTTATGGGTACTATTGTCGGTGCCAATATCCCTTTTGCGAATAATATGCCCGGCGGATTAATTCCAGCCGCCTTTGCCCAAACTGATGAACCATTCCAAATACTTGGAAAAGAGGGTTTAATTATTCTGAATGATAAACCCGTTAATGCTGAAACGCCGCCCCATTTATTGGACGATGACATCACCCCGGCTAACCGATTTTTTATTAGAAACAATGGGATTCCACCGGCTTTTGAGGACATTAATCCCGATACTTGGACATTGGAAATCGCAGGCGAATCTTGTGAAAATCCTTTGACGTTTACGTTGCCAGAATTAAAGCAGAAATTTGAGAATGTCACCCTGCAATTGCATCTTGAATGTGGTGGCAATGGCAGAAGTGAATATAATCCACCGGCTAAAGGCAATCAATGGTCAGTTGGCGCGGTTGGGTGTGCCCAATGGACTGGTGTTAGGCTAAAAGATGTCCTTGAGTTTTGTGGAATTAAAACCGATGCGGTTTATATTGGCTATTATGGTGCCGATACCCATTTAAGTGGCGATCCGACTAAAATTCCTATTTCTCGTGGTGTACCTATGTCCAAAGCATTGGAGGATGAAACTTTGATTGCTTGGGCGATGAATGGCGCAGATATTCCTCTTCACAATGGTTATCCGTTAAGACTGCTCTGTGGCGGATGGCCTGCTTCTACGTCTGGTAAATGGCTCAAGAAGATCGTGATTAGAAACCAAGTTCACGATGGAACCAAAATGACAGGGCAAGCCTACCGCGTACCTTGTGAAACAGTCGCCGCCGGCACGAAAGTGCCAGATGAAGAGATGTGTATTATTAAATCAATGCCAGTAAAGTCAATCGTTACCTTTCCAAAGTCGGGTATCACCCACAAACAGGCTAAAAAATTGGCGGTGAGAGGACATGCTTGGGCTGGTGATTTTGAAGTGACTGAGCTTTATGTCTCCAATGATTTCGGGGTTCGTTGGCACAAAGCTGATCTTAAACCACCAGTTAATCGATTAGCTTGGCAACATTGGCAAGCAACGGTTGAATTTCCGAAAACCGGCTATTATGAAGTGTGGGCAAGAGCCGTAGATAGTCTGGGTAATTCACAACCTATGGTATTGCCGGGTTGGAATCCCAAAGGCTATCTCAATAATGCTTGCCATCGCATTGCCGTACAGGTGGTATGAAATATGAAAATTTGCAAACGAGGGTTAATGATATTAACCCTGTTACTTTTAGTGACAGGAGGCTATGCAAAAGAAGTCGATGAGGCAACGGGATTGATTATCGACGATAACTTTGAGCTTGTTAAAATACTTTGTACCAGTTGCCATTCTGCTAAGAATATTATCGGGCAAAGCGGTAGCCGATTGACTTGGTTAGGTATGATTCGGTGGATGCAAAACACACAAGGGCTAATCACATTTGATGCGGATACTGAAAAGAAGATTCTTGATTATCTGGAAACCAACTATGCCCCTAAGGATATAAACTATCGGCGTGCGAATATTTTACCCCGCTTATTACCAACCAACCCTTATCGGACACAAGCCCGTATCAATCTTGTTGGTTTGGAAGAAAGCTATCAAACGGGTGATCCGCTTAATGTGTCGTTAGAAATAGATTTTCAAGAATCCTATAGTAAAGGTTATCTTGATGTTTGGGCGGCCCTCCATTTTCCTAATACGCCGGAGTCTCAATTTTATTTTCTGAGTGACACGACTTCGTTCAGTGATGAACCGAAGTCATTTTTAAGCTCTTTAGAAAGTATAGACCACTCTCCTCTGTTAATGGATTTTCTAGTACCATTAGTTGATGCTGGAGAATACACTTTTTATGTCTTGCTTGTTGAAAGAGGTACAAATCCCCTCAATGAAGCTGACAGAAATCGGTCCAGTGTGCTCATTCAAACAACAAATGTGAAATAAAGAGTTCCTTATGTTTCACATAAGGCTATTTATGTTTTACCCCTTCGGGGTGAAATTTCCAAAGATGTACAAACCCTGAAGGGGTTAAATGTGAATAGCCACCGATGAAATCGGTGGAACTTGTGGTTGCCCTCCTGATATTTAAATATAAGGTAAACATAAAAATGAGATATATTAGTCATTTCCAAATAAAAGCGTTGACATTTGTCGGTTTATGGTTGCCTGCATTATGTCTATCGGCTGATTTAACCTTTGAAAATTCAAAGGACGAGTATTTTGTCGGCGATAGTGTGACTATCACACTTAAAACGCCAGAACCAACTAAAGCCGGACCCATTGGCTTATGGCTTGGTATGGCATTGCCTAGCGGTGACATTAAGTTTATTACGGGTGGAATAGCTAACCCGACGATAAATGTTGAGTTACAAGCATTTATGGAAAATTTGCCATCCACCTCAGAAGAGGTTACGTGGCAAATGGCCACTGATGACTTGCCAACTGGTGATTATACCTTTTATGCGCTTTATGTGGATCCGGGTCATGGGCTGGTAAGCAATGCTCCTCCAGTAAAATTATTGGACCACAGTCGTTCTAATTTGGCTGAATGGCATATCACTTTGAAAGAACTCGCTGCACCTTCCATGACAACCGAAGAGTTTGAACAGGGCCGCCAACTCTATTTTGAACGCTGTGCCGGTTGTCACGGAGTACTACGCAAAGGGGCAACTGGTAAAGCATTGACTCCAGACCTTACCTTGAAAAAAGGCACTGCCATCCTTGCTTGGACAATTGAAAATGGCACATCAGCCGGAATGCCCAGTTTTGATGGTGATTTGGATCAGGGAGAAATAGATATCGTCGCGCGTTATATCCAACAAGAACCTCCCATACCGCCTGAATTTGGTATGGACGACATGATGGCAACTTGGAAAGTGATGGTCGAACCGGACAAACGGCCAACTAAACAGGAAAACGCTTATAATATCAATAATGTATTTTCTGTCACTCTGCGTGATGCGGGTCAAGTGGCCCTCATTGATGGTGATACGAAAAAGATTATCAATCTTGTTGAGACGGGTTATGCCGTACATATTTCGCGGTTTTCATCTTCCGGACGTTATTTGTACATCATTGGGCGTGACGCTAAAACAACCCTAGTCGATTTATGGATGGACCCGCCGCAAGCAGTGGCTGAGATTAAAGTGGGTATTGAAGCCCGTTCTATCGAAACGTCTAAATATACTGGTTGGGAAGACAAATATGCCATCGTTGGTGACTATTGGCCACCTCAATATACCATCATGAAAGGTGATACATTAGAGCCACTGAAAATCGTCTCTACGCGAGGCATGACGGCAATGGAACCGCAAAAATACCATCCGGAACCACGAGTGGCTGCCATAGTTGCTTCGCACCAACGGCCTGAATTTATCGTCAATGTTAAAGAAACCGGCAAAATATTGTTAGTCGATTATTCAGACTTGGTCAACTTCAAAGTGACCACAATTGCCACCGCCCCTTTCTTGCATGATGGCGGTTGGGACTCCACTCATCGTTATTTTCTAACCGCGGCCAATAACGCCAACAAAATTGTTATCATCAATGCTCAAGAAGGAAAATTAGAAGCGATAAGAGAAGTGGGTATCAGACCTCATCCGGGGCGTGGCACTAATTTTGTGCACCCAAAGTATGGACCAGTGTGGGCAACTGCCCATTTAGGGGATAATAAAATAGTCCTAATTGGTACAGACCCAGAAAACCATCCAGAAAATGCTTGGGAAGTGGTACAAACTTTGGAAGGTAAGGCGACGGGTTCGTTATTTCTGAAAACTCATCCGGAATCGACAAATCTATACGTGGATACTGCTTTGAATCCAAGTACTGAGGAAATACAAACGGTTGCAGTGTTTGATATTACCAACCTTGACGCTGGTTATAAGGTATTACCCATTGCGGAATGGTCTGGCTTAACTGAAGGAAACCAAAGGGTTGTTCATCCAGAGTATAACAAAGAGGGTGATGAAGTTTGGTTCTCAGTTTGGAATAATCAAGTGCAGGAATCTGCCATTGTCATTGTGGATGACAAAACGCTTGAACTGAAGGAAGTCATCAAGGATGAGCGTTTGATTACGCCAACGGGTAAATTCAACGTCTATAATACGACGCATGACATTTATTAAAGTCAGTCTGGTAAGGTGGACAACGTTGTTGCCCACCACTTTTGTCTGAATCAGAATTAACAGAATTTAAGAATTTTCAGAATGTAAAATAGGGGACAGACCTGGGGTGTTAAATATAGCGTGGTTTTGCCGATTATTTTTCACCCTATTTTTGTTCCATTGTAAATAGCTAAAAACACACAAATACTATTTCTTGAAGAAATAGTATTTGTAAATGTCGGGTGAAAAAAGATAGGGTATTTTGTGGCAAATTTAACACCCCAGGACAGACCACATTTATTTTTAGAACTATTTCTCGTTATAACATTTAGTTTCCAAACAAATTGTCTTTTCTTCTGTTGAGGAAAAAATACAATCAATGGGGTCAGACTCGATTGATTTATAAATTTTTAAACGGTAAAGAAATGTTTTTATTAAATTATTATGGCACGTCATCCTCGTTTTGTTCTAGTGGGTCATCCGCACTTATGATGATTCGTGGTAACAATCGTGCTCCGATTTTTATCGCAGATGAAGATTACCTGTTTTATCTTGAAAAGCTTAAACAAGGTTGTAACAAACACAACTGCCAAATACATGCATAAGTATTGATGACAAATCATGTTCATATTCTCATCACACCGTATATAGAAAATGGCATATCGAAGGTCATGCAAATGGTGGGACGTTATTATGTTCAGTATTTCAATTATACATATGAACTCTTTGGGAAGGACGCTACAAAGCGACTTTAATTAATAGCGAGACGTATGCCTTGACCTGTTATCGTTATATTGAGCTTAATCCAGTACGTGCACAAAATATGGCCAAACATCTTCGTTACTATCCTTGGTCTAGCTATCGATATAATGCGTTAGGACAGGTTAATACTTTAATTACGCCCCATTTACTATATAGTGCTGATAGCACAACGAATGAAGAAAGACAAACGGCATACAGATTAAAGAGATTTTAAGAAAGCAAGATTTATGGGAATTTATTATCTCAAGACATACCCAATTATTAAGAAATTCTAATTGTGGCGAATCGCCACATTTAAAAAGTTCCCATTCTACAAATAGTTTTAATCCAGATGAATCATCAGATTATAAATCAAACTTTATTGCAATTCAGTCTGATTATGGAAAATTGAAAGAATTTAAAACAGATGAAGGAAAAATTCAATATGGCGAATTAATAAAACAGTTCCCAAATTTGATTCAATCAAAAAGAGGAAAATATGGAGGAACTTGGGCTGAACTATATATTTTGTTAAAAATTGCTTCTATGCTTGATAAAGATTTAGAAGTTGAAATTTATCAAGTTTTTATAGAAGAGAACCTATTGTCTTTAAGAGATATTGGAGGAGATTATTATAAAGAATTAAATATGGTAATTAATACTTTACCTGATAGAAAAGATAAAAATAATCATGGTATTTATATTCAAATAGCTAAACAATTTCGAGAAAAGTTAGAAATTATTGATACTAAAGGTTATAATGAAGAAGAGCATAATGCTTTCGTTCAAGACACAAGGGCCAAATGGCTGAATAATTTAATATTTTCAATTGAGACTGAACTGGTTACATCTTATAAACAGCTCACAAAGATTTTAGAAAAATTAAAATAGTTCTAACTTGCCCTTTCTCCCGACCTAGGCTAGCCTGTCGAAATGCAAAACGATTATTTCTATTTTTTGGCTTCAAGATTATTCCTAAAGGCGTGTCCCTACATAGAATCCGGCTATTATTGGATTTTATGATATAAATCATAAAGTTACACTCCATTTTTACTGAAAAATGGCTTGAATAATAGCTCAATTATGAGTAGTTATAAGAGGTAAAGGTACGCAGTCATTTATAAAAAACAGAAATTAATTTTTAATCCATTTCGACAGGCTAGGTTGAACCCGCCTTGGCAGAACTGAACAAACTACCCAAAAAACGGGGGCAAGTAGAACGAGCAGCACTGGATAATGGTTATTTTAGCGATGATAATGTTAATACGTTGGTTGATGAAGACATTGAGCCATACATTGCAACGGGTCGTCAAAGTCACAATCAAAGTCTTGAAGAACGTTTAGCAGAGCCACCTTTAGCCCCACCTGAAAATGCTACTCCTCTTGAAGAAATGCAACATCGCTTGAAAACTGAAGAAGGCAAGGAATTTTATGGAAAACGCAAATCAACGGTGGAACCCGTATTCGGTATTATCAAAGAAATCATGGGGTTCAGGCACTTTATGTTGCGTGGTTTTGAAGCCGTCAAAGGTGAGTGGACATTGGTATGTATTGCCTATAATTTGAAGCGTCTTTGCGTCCTTAATGCGTAAAATTTAATAAAAATAGCAAAATGACCCATAAAAATGCCAAAAATGACCTGATAACCTATTTAGAATTATTTATACGACTATTTTTTTGTGTGATTTTAGACAAATTTACAATAATCTACTATAAGTTCGACAGGCTGCTAGAAAGATTTTGTAATAAGTGAGTAGTAGATGTCTTCAAACTGAGGACGTGATAGATACTTAAAGTAATTACTTGAACACATGAACAACGATATTGCCGCACAATTTAACGCACAAGCTGGTAGTGATGTTTTGCCCTTGCCCAAAAATGGGAATGGCGATTATCGGCAACCCAATTGGGATTGGCGTAAGCTCGAATGGGGTAAAATTGAACAACGTGTATTCAATCTGCAAAAACGAATTTACAAGGCAACCAAAGCAGGGCAACACCGAATAGCTAAGAAATTGGCAAAACTTCTTAGTCGCTCGCAAGGGGCAGTACTTTTGAGCGTCCGCAGAGTAACGCAAGACAATCAAGGGAAACGTTCAACTGGTCTAGACGGTAAGAAATATGACACACCAGTAAAACGCAAGCAACTTGTCGAAAAAGTAACAGCAGATGCACGGAACGGGTGGGTAAACTACCGGGCAAAACCAGCTAAAAGGAAATATATTCCTAAGGCAAACGGTAAAATGCGTCCGCTAGGGATACCCACACAAGAAGACAGAGTTATTCAACATGTCATTAAAACCGTAATAGAACCACAATATGAGGCCAAATTTGAACCATGCCGTTATGGTTTTCGACCGGCCATGAGCGCACAAGATGCAATAGAGGCCATTTGGTTAGCCACGAGGCTAATTCCTAAATGGTGTTTGGATGCCGACATTAAAGGCTGTTTTGATAACATCAGTCAAAAATTTTTAATAGAACAGATTGATGAACAGTGGCAGCCTCTTGTGAATGAGTGGTTAAAAGCGGGGTATATTGATGATGGAACATTACACACAACGGACAGTGGTACACCACAAGGCTCCCTAATATCACCGTTGTTAGCCAATATCGCATTAGATAACCTTGAAAGGGACTTGATAAAAACTTTAAGAAAAATTAAAGGGTTCCCAACTCGGATAAGAAATGGGCAACTCAAAGTAGTGAGATATGCGGACGATTTTGTGGTGTTACATAAAGAAAGAGAAGTTGTAGAAAAAGCGCAAGAAGTTATACAAGAATGGCTAAACGTAAGGGGATTACAATTCTCACCTGAAAAAACACGGATAGTACATACAACAGAAGGCTTTGACTTTCTTGGACACACCATCAGACATGACAAAAATGACAAGATAAAAGGCAATTACAAAAAAGAATTGCTGAAAAAGGATGACTTTGGTAGAAGTAAAAGACGGGTAGAAAAGGAGCTAATACTCCAAATCACACCCGCCAAGGAAAAAGTGCAAAAACATAAAGAGCGAATAGCTGAGATTTTTAGTAAAATGAAGTCAGTCTCACCAGATGACCTAATAATACGATTAAATCCAGTTATAAGGGGATGGGCTAATTATTACCAATATATCAACTCAAGTCCGACATTTTAAAAGCGAGAGGAATATTTGTGGAAACACTTGTGGAAATGGGCTTGTAGAAGACATCCCGATAAAAACAAGAAATGGATAAAGAACCGATATTTTACCCAGTCCAGAGGTAAAAGTTGGGATTTTATCACTGAAAGGAATCAAATTCAGTGGTATGGTCAATCCAAGGCTCCAGTTGGAAGTTATATAAAGGTAAAAGAGGGTAAATCTTATTACGACGGCGACACAGCATATTGGGCCAAACGTCTGAGTAAAGGATATGGCCCCATTAGTCCAAGTAAAGCTAAAATGCTTTCAAAACAAGATGGTAAATGTCCGGTGTGTGATCGACGGTTTAAATCAGAAGATTTAATAGAAGCACACCACATTAAAGCTAAAATGGATGGGGGAAGTAACACGACCCAAAATCTTTCATTGCTACACCGATATTGCCATGACCAGCTTCACGCTATCAACGTCGGTAGCGTCAATAAACAGAAAAAAAGAAAGGGTTGCTAGCTCGTTTAAAGGGTAGAATCTTTGGAGACGTTTCCTGATGAATTTGGATAAATTCAGCACTAGAGGAGCCATGTGAGATTGAAAATATCAAGCACGGTTCTGAAGACGAGTTCCTTATGGCGACATAAGGAACTTAGTTTAACAACATGGACGTAATCATACGGAGAATCAAATTATTGTGCGTTCGGATAATTATACAACCTTTCAATTAGGCGGACGTGCTTGGTTAAAAATACCCCGTTTGCAAAAAGGTAAGCGAATTACGATTCCATTAAATACAACGGTTGAACCGACAGGAACTTTAAGACTAATTCTAAAAGAAGGTCAAATTGAAGTTCATTACACGATTGATATATTCGAACCAAAAACGTGTGGCCAAGCGACACTTGGTGTAGATAAAGGTTATACAGAAGTTTTTGTTGATTCTGAAGGCAAACATTATGGCGAAGGATTAGGGAAAATACTGACAAAACATTCAGATCAATTAAAGAAAAAATATCAAGCTAGAAATAAACTCAGTGCAATAGCGAATAAGAAACCACATAAAAAAACAAATATTATTGAAAATAATTTAGGTCGAAAAAAACTCAATCGCCAAAATGAATCCGTTCAATCTCAAATAAAAGATAAAATTTATCAAGCAACACACAAGTTGGTTGATAAGGCTGAGGTAATTGCCGCTGAAATTGGGTAAAAATGTTACCAGAAGACTATCCGCAGCGAATTACATATCAATAGATTTGAGTCGATTTTTAGGAACAAAGCACAACAAATCGTTGCATTTGATATTTTTCGCTATATTCTAATGAATATTGTATTTTATGACTAAATACCACTTTTTATGCTTATAAAAAGTAATATTTTGTGTATAATGCAATGATATTTAAAAAATATGTGATTGTTTGTTGATTGTAAATTGTAGATACCAGAAAATAAATTTTTTATGAACCCATCCCACTATTCAATTAATGGTAAAAAATGAATAAAAATCTCCTGATTTTTGAAAAAAGCGTCAAGAAATCCGATTTCTAATGGAGCGATACAACTGATAACCAATAACTGATAATTGATTGGAATATTGATGTTTGATAATATTTACGGCTTTTTTTATTCAGCCTATTGCTGGGAAATGCCGTTCCACTCATGGCAGGTGAAGTCCATGAATTTACTTTAGAAAATGGTCTTCATTTAATTATTAAGGAAGATCACCGTGCGCCGGTTGTTGTTAACCAAGTGTGGTACAAAGTGGGGGGTAGTTATGAGTTAACAGGGAAAACCGGACTATCGCACATGTTAGAACACATGATGTTCAAAGGAACCCAAAAATATTCCCCAGGCGAATTTTCCCGTATTATGGCAGTCAATGGTGCTAGTGAAAATGCTTTTACCGGTTATGATTACACCGCCTATTTTCAAACTTTGGAAAAAAGCCGTTTGGCTATCAGTTTTGAATTGGAAGCTGATCGGATGCGTCATTTGCTATTAAGCGAAGATGAATTTATCAAAGAAAGAAAAGTGGTTGCTGAAGAGCGCCGTGTCCGAACCGAGGATAAACCGATTAGCCGTACTTATGAGCATTTTATGGCAACTGCTTATCAAAGCAGCCCTTATCAAAATCCTCTCGTCGGCTGGATGAATGATATTGAAAATTATACCTTGCCTGATTTACAAGCTTGGTATCAGCGTTGGTATGCGCCGAATAATGCCATTGTAGTCGTCGCTGGTGATGTTGAACCTCAAGCTGTGTTAGCCCTGGCTAAACAATATTTTGGTTCACTCAAATCTCAGCCGATTATTGTGCCATCACCCAGTCCAGAAATTGAACAGTTAGGTATTAAACGCATAACGGTTAAATTGCAAGCTAAAATCCCTTATTTCATTATGGGTTATAAAGTGCCTGTATTGAATACATGGCTAAGGAAAATCACGGGGAAATTTATGCCCTAGATGTTTTATCCTATTTATTGGATGGTGGTAACAGTGCCCGCTTATCGAAAAATTTAATACGGGGCTCCCAAATCGCTGCCAGTGTGAGTGTGAGTTATGATCCGTTTAGTCGTTTAACGGAATTATTTGTATTCAGTGGGACACCGACTAATACACATACAGTTGCTGAATTAGAAAATGCCCTGCAAGAACAAATTAAACTATTACAAACGACACCTGTAGAAAAGGCTGAATTAGAAAGGGTCAAAAATCAAATACGTGCATCCCAAGTGTACGAATTGGATTCGTTATTTTATCAAGCCATGAAAATTGGTATGTTGGAAACGATAGGATTGGATTGGCAATTGTTTGATCAGTATTTGGATAATATCAAAACGGTTACGGCGGAGCAAGTACAAGAAGTTGCGCGTAAGTATTTGATAAATAAGAATTTAACCGTTTCTGTGCTTGAACCCCTGCCTTAAGCGCGATGTATTCGTAGGGGCGAACCTGTGTGTTCGCCCTTTATCTGAAAAGCGATAAAATAATCAAGGGATTATAGTTATCCAGAAAAGTTTTATCCGGTAACAAATACTATTTCTTAAAGAAATAGTATTTGTCATAAGGCAAAATTTATCTGGATAAATATGCCATGAAATTTTTAATTTTGATGTTCAAGTTTTTTAGAACTGCCCTTAGAAATACTATTTTTGGCAAAAATAGTATTTCTTGAAACTTTCTTAGTTTAAAAACTAGCCCTTAGTAACACATTTCATTAGAAATACTATTTTTAGCAAAAATAATATTTTTTAAAGCCCTTTATTTCTTTTTAAACCTCAAAAGGAACTCTTTCAATAACATGATATTTAAAAAATTTTCCACCATCAGTAGCTTGTCGTTATTACTTAACTTGCTAATCTGTCAAAGTGCTTTTGCAATTCCAACCATTCAACATTGGCAAACCGATAATGGGGCGCGAGTTTATTTCGTTCCTGCACCTGAATTACCCATGATTGATGTCGAAATTGTCTTTGAAGCCGGTAGTGCTCGTGATGCTGAAAAGCCAGGGCTTGCCACACTAACCAATAGTTTGCTCAATGAAGGAGCCGGCGGATATTCTGCTGATCAAATCGCCGAAACCTTTGACAATTTAGGGGCTAATATCAGTTACTCGGTTGATCGCGATATGGCAACAGTCAGTTTACGTAGCCTAACAGAATCTCAATTATTGCAGCCCGCTTTAAAAATGTTAGCCCTGCTAATGGTACAACCCGATTTTGATAAAGCCTCGCTTGAGCGTGTCAGACAACAAATGTTGGTTGGTTTAAAATATCAACAACAATCACCTAGTGCCATTATCAGCAATGCATTTTATCCGGCTGTTTTTGGTACTCACCCTTATGCCACACCATCTGACGGCACAATTGACAGTGTGACTGCATTTAGTCGTGATGATATTAGGGCATTCCATACCCAATATTATGTCGCTAAAAATGCAGTGGTGGCTATTGTCGGTGCTATAGATAGAAAAGGGGCAGAAGAATTGGTTAATACGATTATTGCTGGACTCCCATCTGGTGAGATGCCAGCACCATTGCCAGCCCCTTCCCCCTTGACTAAGGCACAAACCATACACATCGAACATCCCTCAACACAAACTCATATCATAATGGGTCAGCCTGGTATAGCACGCGGTGATATAGATCATTTCACCCTATATGTCGGAAATTACATACTCGGTGGTAGTGGTTTAGTTTCACGTTTAGCAGAAGAAATACGTGAAAAACGCGGCTTGGCTTATAGTGTCTACAGTTATTTTTTACCAAAGCGGGTAAAAGGACCATTCATAGCCCGTTTAGAAACTCGTAATGAGCAAACGGAGCAAGCACTCAATGTCATGCAAGAAACGCTACATGACTTTATTGAAAAAGGACCTAGCCAGGAACAATTAAGCAAAGCCAAATTGGGGATTACCGGCAGTTTTCCATTACGCATAGCGGAAAATAGCGACATTATTGGCTATTTATCAGTCATTGGCTTTTATGGTTTACCGCTCGATTATTTGCATAATTTTAACAAAAATATCGAAGCCGTCACCTTAGAAATGATTAAGGAGACTTTTCAACGACGATTGCATTTGGATAAATGGGTGACTATCACCGTTGGGAAAAAGCAACCGTAATTGATTAAAGTTAAGGGCGAACACTTTCGTTCGCCCTACAGGCATGATATTTCATAAAGGAAAATCCTATGGAAACTATCGAAGAACAACTTGAACATCCAAAAGAAACAGTACAGCGTTATTTACAACGAGTCAATCAGTTCTATGACAATGTCTATGACTGGCTCCAAGAATATCCGGATATTACTATCGTTAAAACGCCCTTTGAAAGAAGTGAAATGGGGATTGGTGACTATACGACGGAAAAATTATCCATTTTCACTAAAGATGATCTAGGTGATGATGTCAAGGTGGATATTATGCCGGGCGGTGCTAACGTCATTATGACTGAAGGCACTATTGAAATAGAAGTTTGGAGAAGAGAATATCTTGCCTATATGTCAATAGGAGGTCCTACTAGAATCGAACCAACTACAGGCATTGAACAACCTATTTTTCAAGGGATAAATGCTCCTGGTTGGTATTGGATAAATTCAAATGATGACGATCACCTTTATCGTATAGACAAACCACTATTGCTTAATTTAATTTCACAGATGACTGATCATGTTTTCTAATAATCCATTATTACCGATATGGGATAACTATCAAAATACTTTAATGGTAAAAACCCAAAAGTGAAGAATAAGCCAAGCAGAATATCTCCCAAGTTTGCTTATAAAACTTTGAAAGATATTATAGATATACTAATTATTAATCAATAAATATGCTAATTACTTAGGGTCCCGCAAGGGATTGCCCTTATAGATGTTCAGATAAATATCTTTACCTATAAACGGTTAGTTTGTGTTTCACAGGGCGAACACTTTCGGTTCGCCCTAGCAGCCTGTCGGATTAATCAATTAAGTCATTGATTTTTATCACTTTTATAATAATCATAAATTTTATACAAAACAATTACTTAAGCGATATTCTCCGACAGGCTGCTAGCTCAATTATTTCATTGTAGGCAGACTACCGCGACTCCCCTCCTTCAAGTAATTTTTTTATTCCCAATTCCCAATTTCCAATTCCCAATTCCAAATTCCCAATTAAAAATATAAGATAGATTTTTTTTTAATTATATCCCTTGATCTTCAAATTAGAAATTGCTAATATACTAAATTTTATAAATAATACTTTACTAAAGCTGATTTTTTAAAAGAATATACAAGTTTTAAAGAAATCCGATTTTTTTCAAAAATCGGATTTCTAAATTAATGGTATAATAGTTTATTAGAAAATTCTAAATTGAATATTGAGTCTTCTAATCACTGAAATTGCTTGAACCATGAAACCATTATAGGAGGAAGCATGGCTTTAAAGATAGGAATCCCCAAGGAAGTACATGATGGGGAAAAACGGGTGGCAGCAACCCCGGAAACAACCGATGGGCTATTGAAACTAGGCTTTACAGTTGCAATGGAATCCGGTGCCGGGGATAATGCCCATTTTTCGGATGACGCTTATAAAGAAGAAGGTGTCGAAATTGTAGAAGACACTAAAAAATTATGGGCAGAGTCAGACATTATATTAAAGGTTCGCGCCCCTGAACCTCATCCTACCCTGGGTGTACATGAAGCAGAGCTACTACATGAAGGTACCTGTTTAATCAGTTTTATTTGGCCCGCCCAAAATTCAGACCTCATGGAACGACTAGCCGCTCGCAAAGTCACCGTGATAGCAATGGACAGCGTACCCAGGATTTCCAGGGCACAAAAGCTGGATGCCCTGAGTTCTATGGCTAATATTGGTGGATACCGCGCCATCATAGAAGCCGCTAACCATTTTGGACGCTTTTTCACAGGTCAAATTACCGCTGCCGGTAAAGTTCCACCGGCTAAAGTGATGGTTATTGGTGCCGGTGTCGCCGGACTTGCCGCACTTGGAGCCGCTAATGGATTAGGTGCCATTGTACGCGCCTTTGATACCCGTCCAGAAGTGAAAGAACAAGTTGAAAGCATGGGTGCTGAATTTTTGGAATTAGACTTTGAAGAAGAAGGTAGTGGTACCGGTGGCTATGCCAAAGTGATGAGTCCAGAATTTATCAAAGCGGAAATGGACTTATTCGCCCGTCAAGCGATGGAAGTTGATATTATCGTTACCACCGCATTGATTCCTGGCAGACCCGCTCCCAAACTCATTACCGCCGGTATGGTAGAATCCATGCGTGATGGCAGCGTGATAGTTGATATGGCTGCTGAACAAGGCGGCAATTGTGCTTTAACCGAGCCTGGTCAAATTGTTGTAAAGCATGGTGTCACCTTGATTGGAATCACGGATCTACCAAGCCGGTTACCGACACAATCCAGTCAGCTTTATGGTACCAATTTGCGCCACATGCTAACTGATTTGTGCAAAGAAAAGGATGGTCAAATCAACGTCGATATGGAAGACGATGTTATTCGGGGTGCCACGGTTATTAAAGACGGTGAAATCACTTGGCCACCTCCCAAACCCAAGATTCCAGCGATAGCACCGACACAGAAAAAAGAAGAGGCTGTCGCTATACCACAACCTAAAGAGGAGAAAAAATCAAGTGGCTGGGGAAGTGTATTATTCATGCTGATAGGCGCAGGCTTATTAGCAGGACTGGGTCATGTTTCCCCACCTGCCTTTTTGGCTCATTTTACCGTTTTTGTATTAGCCTGTTTTATCGGTTATCAAGTGGTTTGGAATGTGACACCTGCTTTGCATACACCACTGATGAGTGTGACTAATGCCATTAGTGGTATCATTGTTGTAGGTGCTTTGCTACAGGTATCTGGACCCATTACGAGTCCTGTGACTATCCTGGCGGCGATAGCGATATTGGTTGCTACTATTAATATTAGCGGCGGTTTTTTTGTCACCCAACGCATGTTGCGTATGTTTCAGAAATAAATTAGGAGAACGGACATAATGATTAATGAAGGTTTGCTTACTGCTGCATACATTATTGCCAGCATCCTGTTTATTCTTAGCTTGAGTGGGCTAAGCAACCCAGAAACGGCACGTCGAGGTAATATCTATGGCATGATTGGTATGTTTATTGCCATTTTTGCCATTATTTTTGGTGAAGTATCTCAATACGAGGTCCTAATCGTTGCTATGGTCATCGGCGCGATTATTGGTATCACTGTGGCAGCCCGCGTTCAAATGACCGGTATGCCTCAACTCGTTGCCATGCTACATAGCTTCGTCGGTTTAGCAGCCGTATTAGTAGGCTTCGCCAATTACATCGGTCCAGAAGCCGCCGAACACTTGGCGGGCACTGAAAAAATTATCCATGAAGTAGAAATTTACTTAGGTGTCCTGATTGGTGCTGTTACCTTTACCGGTTCTGTGATTGCATTTGGCAAATTACAAGGAATCGTCGGTAGTCGGCCCTTACTTTTACCAGGACGACACTTTTTTAATCTAGGTCTTGCTTTAGCCTGTATTTGGTTAGGTGTTGAGTTTGTTCATCCTGATACCTTCAGTAACGGCATGATTCCCCTGGGGATTATGACGGTTATCGCTTTAATCTTCGGTGTCCACATGGTCATGGCGATTGGTGGTGCAGATATGCCTGTAGTTGTTTCTATGCTCAACAGTTACTCTGGTTGGGCGGCGGCAGCCATCGGTTTTATGCTTGGAAACGATCTGTTAATCATCACTGGTGCCTTAGTCGGTAGTAGTGGTGCGATTCTTTCTTATATCATGTGCCGCGCGATGAACCGTCACTTCCTTAGCGTTATCGCTGGTGGTTTTGGGACCACAGCAGGAAGCGTTTCATCAGGTGGAGATGATGAAGGGAAAGAGGTGGTTAGCACCACCGTGGAAGAAACTGCCCAGTTGTTCCAAGATGCCAAAAGTGTCATTATTGTCCCTGGATATGGCATGGCAGTTGCTCAAGCACAACACCCTGTTTCTGAAGTGACTAAGAAACTTCGTGCAAAAGGTATCACCGTGCGCTTTGGTATCCATCCCGTTGCGGGACGTTTGCCTGGACACATGAATGTACTTCTAGCTGAAGCGAAAGTACCTTATGATATCGTTCTGGAAATGGACGAAATCAATGATGATTTCCCAGAAACTGACGTAGTATTAGTCATCGGTGCCAATGATACTGTCAATCCAGCCGCTCAAGATGATCCTAATAGTCCTATTGCCGGTATGCCGGTATTAGAAGTTTGGAAATCTAAGACAGTGATTGTGATGAAGCGTAGCATGGCATCAGGTTATGCGGGTGTGGGTAATCCACTCTTCTTTAAGGAAAACACGCGCATGTTGTTTGGGGATGCTAAAGCAAGTGTCGATGCGATTCTTGCAAATATTAAGTAAAGCCCTACGCTTACGCTTTGGAAGTGTTTGAAAGAAATCCGATTTTTAAAAAAATCGGATTTCTAATATAGTTTGTCAGATAAATAATTACGCACGTTAAACCTGTCAGGTATTCGAGACCTGACAGGTTTGGATGTTATTTACCTGAACATCTATAGGCTTGATTTATCACTATTAAAACACGTATCAACAGTAAGGAAATATTAATGACTGAAACTAATTTAACTTTCAGGCTTTACAAAGATAATGACACTACCCCTTTACCATGGAATAAAGATGTCATTAAAATAGGAGAATCCTATATTTGTCCCACTTATATACATCGCACACCACCTTGTCAGGCAAGTTGTCCTTCGGGTCATGACATTCGTGGTTGGCTATCCATTGTACGTGGGCTGGATAAACCACCAAAGGACATGCCCTGGGAAGAATATGCCTTCCAACGCATGACAAAATCAAATCCATTCCCGGCGGTTATGGGTCGTGTTTGTCCGGCACCTTGTCAAGATGGTTGTAATCGGAATGAGGTGGAAAACTTTGTTGGTATCAATTCCGTTGAGCAGTATATTGGTGATTGGGCGCGTGAACATAAGCTAACTTTCCCGAAACCTGAGAAAGAAACGGGTAAAAAAGTGGCTATCGTCGGTGGTGGACCTGCTGGTTTAGCGGCTGCCTATTTTCTGCGTCTCCGTGGACACAGTTGTACTATTTTTGAGGAATACTCTGAACTTGGCGGTATGATGTCCTTTGGTATTCCTGGCTATCGCGTTCCGCGTGATGTGCTGAAATACGAAGTCGATAGAATCCTTGACATGGGTGTGGAAGTTAAATTGAATACCCGCGTGGGTAAAGATATTAAAATACCAGAATTAGAAAAAGAATACGATGCTATTTTCTGGGGAGTTGGTGCCACGTCGGGTAAGGCATTGCCTATCCCTGGTGCTGAGGCACCGAATTGTGTTGATGGCATGGTATTTTTACGTGCTTTTAATGAAGGGCGATTACAGCATTTATCAGGTCGCATATTGGTCGTGGGCGCTGGTGATACCGCGATGGATGTCGCAGCAGTCGCTCGACGCATCGGTCATATTTCTCAAATCAACGAAAAAGATCGCCCAGAAAACGTGCTTTTGGGTCAAGCTGTCCATGATATAGCAACAGCGGCACAACGACAAGGTGGCGATGTTTGGATCGTTTACCGCCGTCCTATCTCAAAAGCACCCGCGACTAAACATGAATTGGATGCCATTATTGAAGAGGGTGTGGAAATTCATGAGAGTTTGGCACCGCTGGAAGTCATTCGAGGTGAAGATGGTCGTGCGACTGCACTTAGAGTGCAACCGGTGAATTGGGTGAATGGCAAAATGGAACCCAAGGAAGGTGAGGAATTTAATATTGAGTGTACCATGATTGTAGGTGCCACCGGTCAAAAGGGTGATTATACGGGCATTGAAGAACTTGACAATGGTTGGGGACTGATAGATGCGGATAAAACGTATCAGGTGAAATCCAAGCAGGGTCATTTCGTGGCTGGAGATGCTGTGAAACCGCTGTTGTTGACGACTGCAATTGGGCAAGCTTCTATTGCTGTTGAAGGTATAGAAAAATACCTGAATGGCGAAGAAATTGCGGCTCGCCCGAAAGTCGATACACACCACTTCAATTTGCTTGAAGAACTTCAGATTCATAATCTGGAACCTGAAGAGTATAATCATAAACAAGACTGGGGTACTAACGAATCGAAGTTTGCGGTTCACAACTATGAAGATCGCTCATTCGCTGAAGTGATTCCTCATGAACAACTCTTCTTAGCGCATTTTCCTTATGAAGCACGGAACCTGCGCGACGAAGTTGACATGAGTCCTGAAAAGGTACTCAGCAACTTTAATGAACGCTTTTCTGGGCTAACTGAAGAAAAAGTCAAAGCTGAAGCTAACCGCTGTATGAGTTGCGGTATGTGCTTTGAATGCGATAACTGCGTGATTTACTGCCCGCAAGATGCTATATCCAGGGTGAAAAAGGACAAGCATGTGATGGGACGCTATGTTGAGACTGACTATGCAAAATGCGTTGGCTGTCATATTTGTATGGATGTTTGCCCGACGGGATATATCCAAATGGGATTGGGACAGTCTTAATGGTTAATGTGTTAAACAACTTCCAATCAATGAAAAGAAACCCCGTTTTTTCGTAACTACTCAGCCTTGAAATTTATTTCAAGGCTGAAAGCTAAAGGCGGCTAGAGCCGCCTGAATAATTTAACTAGCTTTAGACGGCGATAGCTGTTAGCCTTGAGATAAATCTCAAAGCTGAGTACGTTTTTTCAAAAAACTTGGTTTCTTCTCGTCTAAAAATTTTAAAAGATTCGTTAAACCGGTAAACAACATGCTTTTATCTTCAGACTGGAACAATGAAGCTTATTTCTCTCTACACTTAGTTCAAGAAATATTAGAAGAGGCAGGATTACCAAAAAGGAGTGATTTCTCACACTGGTATCCACAATTTCCGATAGTCATTTCCAAGGTTGACAAAAAACAGTCTCCAAGTACCGCAGATTTTTTCATAGAAGATCGTAGTAGGGATATCAATTTTCTAATTGAAGTCAAATCCGCTACTACACGCATTGATGGCAGCGCACGTTTTCAGTTAGATATGTATCTTCGTTATTCAAAGGTAAAATTTGGTATACTCATTGATCCTTTTTTAGTTGAAGCTTATGAATTTATACGGGGGCGGGCAAAATTGCAAGAGCGATTTGAAATAAAAAACCCGACAGAAGTTAAACCCATAGCAACATTCCTCAAAAATTTTTTAGATAGCATTAAAGGAAAATAGTCATGCGTACTATTGCAATTCATACCTCTAAAGGTGGAGTTGGTAAAACAACGTTAGTCGTCAATATTGCATACGAACTCGCTAGGCAAGGCAACCGAGTTTTAGTTGTTGACTTGGATGATCAGGCGAATGCCAGTCTATCGCTAGGCGTTAACAAAGCCGATGAGATTGAGAAAGTTTCGACGCTTAGAGAATTCAGACAAATTTTGGATTCTTTTAAAGATCGGAAAGAGGTTATAGATTTTCTCAAGATGGGTACTAAGGAAACCTCTCTTGAAGAATGTCTTACCTGTATTTATCCTGCTTCAAATTGGTTTAATCTGGATTCGGAAGAAGGGGGAAAAATTGATGTCTTACCAGGTAGTTACCAAACAACCCCAGTGAATTTACCTGACAGTCCAACTGCACCCAAATTTCTCGACATTCAGCTTCAGAAATTGGCAACGGAATACGATTACGTTCTAATGGACACCGGCCCAAGTTATAACTTGATTGCTTGGAATGCGCTGTATGCTGCTAAATATGTTATTATTCCATCGCAAATGGAATATTTGTCTGCTCAAGGAATCAAAACCACGTCCAAAAATATTTTGGATATTCAGCTTGATACGAGAAAAACACGCGGGAAGATTTTGGGTATTGTCCCAATGATGACAGATCAGCCGGGGAGAGATACTCTTAACAAAATGGTTGAAGGCATTATAAAGGGTATTTTTCCTGATATTCAAATTTTTCCAAAATTTAACCGCTCAACTTATGTTGCACAAGCTTCACATAAACGGATGCCCTTATCTTTATTTGCTGAAAATAATACCTCAGCAAGAACTGTAGCAATGCAGTTAATTGAGCTCACTGATGAATTGGTAGAACGGATCAATTCATTAGAACCATAAGGTAATGCAAGATGGCAAGAATTCAAGAATACATTAAAACGAAACCCTACACACTATTTTTAAATCAGATCGAAATGGAAGGGGATTCTGGAATTCAAAAAAGTATTCTGAACAAAGCTTCCGAATCACTTAAAGGAAGAGGACTTAACTCAGTTCTCCCAGTTGTTTGTTTAACAGACTCAGAAGATAAATATCGTTTGTTAACGGGATTACCTATCTATGAAGCTGCAAAGTCAGCCGGACTTAAAGATATATGGGTTTTCCTCATTGCCGCTCAACAAGCTGAAGCTTCCCAATGGCTTGAACAAACCATGTTATTGTCAAAGCTCAACGAAACCGTCATTAATTCTCAAGACACGACTGACTTTATCAACTTTATCAATGACAAAGGTTCTGACTTAACTTCTATAAAGGGTATTGGTACAAAAACGGCAAAGAAACTTATTGAGCATCGTGCTTATAACTCTTTGGAGGATTTACAAAAGAAATTTGGTCCTAAGCGTTCGGTAAATTGGATAAGGGCTTTTAAACAGCGAGCGTAGCCAAGGGTTAATTTTCAATTGGATTGAGCTGTGAAGACTTCATATATACTCCGGACGTTCAAGTTTTCGTTTTTTTAGAAAGCGACAGGTCTTAAATCCGAAAACTTGACAGTTTGAAGTATTATATACATTCACTGATTTAATCGTATTTAATGGTATTAAATAGAAGAAAATACTAAAGAACTTTGTCGTTCAAGCAATCTACAATTCTTAGGTATTGATGAAAAAGGTTCCCCAGGAACT
>Ga0190358_1000031_pt1 | contig 64777 bp, 47 predicted proteins | sample 48721812_MG_FD_161666 | JGI IMG/M metagenome (GOLD analysis project Ga0190358, IMG submission 161666) | Hydrothermal vent microbial mat bacterial communities from Southern Trench, Guaymas Basin, Mexico - 4872-18-1-2_MG | ecosystem: Environmental > Aquatic > Marine > Hydrothermal vents >... | reverse complement strand
AACGGTTACTGATGTTGGATGAGCTATTGCATCTAATACGGGTGGATTGTTTACGGACGTGGGTGATACGACCACTGTTTCCTGGAGACTCCCTGTCAAACCCCCATCATCAGTCACGGTCAAAGTAATTGTATACGTTCCTGCTGTATTGAATGTCAGGTTAGTATTGTTACCAGAAGCAGTTTGCCCATCGGAACTCGCCCAACTATAAGTAGTAATACTTCCATCTGGATCATTTGAGGCAGTGGCATCTAATGCGACGGTGAGTGGTGTATCACCTGTGTTGGGATTAAGAGTGAAACTCGCTGTTGGGGGCTGATTTAATCCGTTTTGAGTATCTGCCCAATCAGGGTCTCTGGCTGTGGCACTACCGGCGGTTTCACCTGTTAATTGGTTATACCCAAAGTCTGCTTCAGGTGCTACCAGTTTTGTTAAATTGCTTAAATCTGGAATGGTTCCGCTTAGTTGGTTGTTGTGCAGCCAAAGCACTTCCAAATTAACCAGATTGCCTAATTCGGATGGAATGGTTCCGCTTAGTTGGTTGTCGCCCAGATAAAGCCCTGTCAAATTAACCAGATTGCCTAATTCTGAGGGAATGGTTCCGCTTAGTTGGTTGCCGTACAGGTGAAGCCATGTCAAATTAACCAAATTGCCTAATTCTGAGGGAATGGTTCCGCTTAGTTGGTTGCCGTACAGAATAAGCTCTGTCAAATTAACAAGATTGCCTAATTCTGAGGGAATGGTTCCGCTTAGTTTATTGAAGTTCAGGTTAAGCCCTGTCAAATTCCCACCACTACAACTCACCCCATTCCAACTACAAGGCGTATTAGTCACTTTCCAACCGGTATTATCGTTCCAATTATCCCCATCAGTGCTATCATAAAGGGCAACTAGGGCATTGCACTCTGTTACTGGAATTTCGGTTTGTGTAGTACATGAGAAAGAAACATCTTGAGTATCTTGGCAATCAGGGTCTATGGCTATAGCACTACCACATGTTAATTTATTATACCCAAAGTCTGCATCAGGTGCTACCAGTTTTGTTAAATTGCTTAAATCTGGTATTATTCCGCTTAGTTGGTTATTATTCAGATAAAGCCCTGTCAAATTAAGCAAATTACCTAACTCAGTGGGAATGGTTCCCGTCAGTTGGTTGGAAGATAGGTTAAGGTTTGTAACATTCCCACCACTACAAGTCACCCCAAACCAACTACAGGGCGTATTTGTCACTTTCCAATCCGTGTTATCAGACCAATTAGCTCCATCAGTGCTATCGTAAAGGGCAACAAGGGCATTGCACTCTGTTTCTGGAATTTCGGTTTGTGTCGAACATGAAAACAAAGCTTCATCCGTTGTCGCACTCACTTCTACACTCAATTCACTGGTTAAATCATTTTGTTGAACACCGTGTTTAGGTGTAAAGGTTTCCACCACGAAATAATAAGTCGTACCCGCTGTTAATCCAGTGACATCATAGCTTGTCGCGGATTTATTTGTGGTTGTGTCAGAGACAGTGTAAGAGCCACCAGAAGTTGTGGCATATTTCACTTGATAATATCCACCATCGCTTGTGTAGGTAATTGGAGTCCAAGCTATTTGTATCGTATCTGTTGACGATGCAGTGGCGGTAATACTAGTAGGTGGTATTGTTTGGGTATCTGCCCAATCGGGGTCTTTGGCTGTGGCACTACCTGCGGTTTCATCTGTTAATTTGTTATAACCTAATTCTGTTTTAGTTAATGCCGTTAAATTGTTTAAGTTGGGAATTGTTCCTTCCAGTTGATTGTTATCTAAAAAAAACCTTTCTAATTGACTCAAATTGCCTAACTCAGTGGGAATCGCTCCCATTAGTCGGTTAGAAGAGAGATAAAGTCTTGTCAAATTACCTAGATTGCCTAATTCAGTGGGAATCTGTCCCGTTAGTTGGTTGGAAGAGAGCCAAAGCACTGTCAAACTACCCAGATTCCCTAACTCAGTTGGAATTGTTATCAATTGGTTAAACTGTAAATCAAGCCTTTCTAAATTACCCAAATTGCCTAACTCAGAGGGAATTGCTGTTAGTTGGTTAGAGTCCAGAAAAAGTTTTTTCAAATTACCCAAATCGCCTAACTCAGGGGGAATGCCGCTTAGTTGGTTGGAATGTAACCCAAGCTCTGTCAAATTAACCAGATTACCTAATTCAGATGGAATTGCTCCAGTCAGTTGGTTGAAACCTAAGTAAAGTGTTGTAACATAACCTCCACTACAAGTCACCCCATACCAACTACAAGGCGTATTAGTCACTTTCCAACCGGTATTATCGGTCCAATTATCCCCATCGGTGTCGTCATAAAGGGCATATAAAGCATTGCATTCTTTTAACGGAATTTCGGATTGTACCGAACATAAAGAATATTCATACGCCCCCATATCATAACCACTACCATAAGGTCTTGGACTACTTTCAATATCAGTAGAAGGTGCATTACTAGATGTCCCACTGTCAATAGCAGGGCTGTTATCGGAAAGATGATAGCCATTTTCAAATAGTGGATCGGTGTCAATATTTCCGTTGCCCCAAGTTATCAAGTTACCAGTTTCTCCACCTTCGATATCTGAGTAAGATATTTGGCTTGTCCAATTTGTGCCACCTGCCCAATATATTTGGGTTGAGCTATTATTCCAAATAATGGAGTTAGACATAGTTATTCCAGAAGCATTTCCTCTCCAAATAGCACCACCATTGTAATCAGAATCTCCTGTTTTGGTAATAATATTTTCAGTTATCGTTACATTTTTTAATATGGGTCTAGAAGTGTAATTAACGGTAATACCGGCCCCACCATAAGCTTCATTTTTACTGATTATGGTATTTTCTATAACTGGGTTTTTTTCCAAATCAGTCCAAATAACATGAGAATAGTAAATTCCACCACCGAAATTAGCAGTATTGTCACTGATGATACTATTGAAAATCATTGGTCCAGAATTACGAGTTGCAATACCACCACCAGCGGCAGCGTTATTTCCGGTAATTTTTAAATTTATAATTGTTGGATTGGAATTTTTGGTATATATTCCGCCTCCTTGATAATCATGATAGACATCTTCTGTGTATGTACCACTACCATTTGTCAAAGTGAATCCATTTAATACAGTTGCAGATGTTTCACCACTAACAAACTGTACAACACTACCATTATTGTTACCATCAATAATCGTCGTTTCAGCACCATCAGTAGATTTAACAGTGATGTTCTTACCGTTAAAATTGATGTTTTCAACATAGGTGTTTGGATGTACCGACACTGTGTCACCACTAGCACTCGTATTTATCCCCTCTTGGAGAGTTTTAAAAGCCTGAGTCCAGCTTGTACCATTTCCAGAACTTGACACATCACCGTCTATATACCACACGGCAGCCAGCGAAATGCTGGGCAATAAAACAAATATCAGCATAAAAGCTGAAAAAAAGAACGTCAATCTTTTCATAGTATCGTCTCCTTCAAGTGAATAAAAAATATCAGAATTAGAAATACCATTTTTTGAAAAAATGGTATTTCTTTAAACATCAAAACACCTTTAATGACTAAATCTAGCCAAAAGTTCTTCACGAGACTCTTGTAAGAGCAAATGCGATGATTCTTTGGGCGATAATTGCAGAAGGGGTTTCACCAGCCGTGACAATGATTCATCAAGCTCGCCAAATCGGGTTGAAAGTAAGTCTTCTACAAACTCCCGTCTGCCTTCTTGTTTGCCTTCTTGCAATGTATTTTCACGCCATTCCCGTTGTTGATCAAAAACTTCCTGTCTGCCTTCTTGCAATGTATTTTCACGCCATTGTTGGTAAATCGGTGATAAGTTCATCAGTAACTCCTCCTCATCTGTTGTTTTCGGATCTTTGGTTTCGATAAAAATACGCCATACCGAAAGTAATTCTAATGTTTCATTACGTATGGGATCGTTTTCAGGAAAAGCCTGTATTTCGGAAATGGCTTGTTGCTGCGTTTTTCCTTTGCCCAATAACCGAATAAAGAGCGTTTCCTTTCAGAAACCTTTTTCGGTGTAAAATAAAGGTCCGCATAAAGGGGTTCAGGCGAAATTTCACGGGTGGTTTCGATTTGCCCTATTCGTTCAAATAGTCCCGCGAGATATTGCTTGGCGTATTAATCATGTATTATTCTAGTCATGAGTTGAGTTAAAAGTCAATAAAGGGTTCAAAAATATTAGAAATTTTTAAACAGGTTAAATTAATGTGCCAGGTTTTTAATCGGAACGCGCCAGCGTCCCGTTTTTTCTTGAAACAGCATCCAACCTATTTCATAAATTCTTCACAAATCCAATACAATTCTTCACTGCTTAAATCAGATTCCCCTGTAAAAAAGTCATCGAGAACGTGTTGTATCACTTGATCTTCGTCGGAAATTTCGACAGCGATACTTGTCTGATTGCCGGCGGTATCTGTGATAGTAATCGTATCATAGCCCTGATAATCTTTTAGGGCAGTATAATAGGTATTGGTATATACCTCATTTTTAGTCAGCTTGATTTCATTGTCAGCTACTTCACCAAGTGCTGTCCAAAGTGTGTATTCTCCCGTGCCACCACTTAGAGCGATTGGAAGAGATTCACCGGCAGGAATATATAATCTTTTCGGTGATGCCAATAGGCGCGTGGTGTAGACATTGACCTGGGCTTGCGCCTTGTTACCCATACTATCTTCTACATTCACCTCGTATTTATTTCTGACATCTGATGCTGTGTAGGTGATAATGTCTTTGTCATCGTTCATGGCTTCATAATCGCCTTCTCCCGCCGTCCACCAAGTATAGGGACCACTTCCACCAGTCACGGTAAAAACCGTACTTTCTTCAGGGTAAATATGTTGGACTGAGGGCGTGATGGCTAAACCTGATGATGAGATTTCTATCGTAGTAGTGGCGGTTAAGCCGCTCGCGTCGCTGACATAGACAAAAGCCGTACCATAATGATTAGGTGCCATCCAAGTGACAGATTCACCTTCTTGTTGATCGAATTGACCCTGGGTAGTTCGCCAACGTGGTGTGCCAAAGCCACCTGCTGTTTGTAATACTAAGCTTTCTCCCAGATCAACACGCCCTGATACCGGTGTGATCAGTATTTCTTGTTTGACATTGATATCGGCACTGATTTGATGAGCCTGTGAATCGCGAACTGTCACAGAATAGTTCCCTGCGACTTGTGGTGCCGTATAGTTTATCAGGGCAGTATAGTTATCTATCACCTCTGAATCTAAAAGGGCATTTCCAGCAGTCGCTGTTATTTGATAGGGCGGTATGCCGCCTAAAACTTTGATTTGAGTCATTTCACCAGGTGCTAAAAACACTTTTTGCTGGCTGAGTGATAGGGCATCACCGACTAAGATTAATACCGCTTCGCTATTTCCAAGTGCGTCGATAACGGTGACAGTATGCAGTCCAGAGCGCGATGGTGCGGTATAGTTCGCTGTTTTTCCAGCCGATTTTAATTCGCCGCTAGTGACTACCCATTCATAAGGGCGTTCACCGCCATTTGCATCTATTGTGATTTTATTTCCCCGATCAAGCACAGCTTGTTTAGGTGTCACACTCAGGGGGGCAACGATTTTAACCTGGGCTTCTGCTTCTTCGCCATCGCTATCAGTGGCAATTAGAAGGGCTTCCCCTAATTCATTGGATTGATAGATAAAGGTGCTTTCGTCTTGATTCTGCACATATCCTTGATCGGTTGACATCTCATAAGGGAATTGTCCACCGGTTACGGTAAATGGGACCGGGTTGCCCAGTTCTATAACCGCAATAGCAGGCGTAATATCTAATTGGGGGCGTGAACGCACTACGACTGGAATTGGCAGGGCATTTTCTTCGTCGGAAGTTCGCACCTCTAACCAAGTCGCACCCATTTTTAGCCCTTTCACTTTGCTACCATTAATACTCGCAATATTTTCATCCAGAATACTGAGTTTCGCTTCGCTAAACAGTGTTTTTTCACCTGCTAAGTTGACAGAATAAATGGTCACGGGGCTACTTGAACCTTCATGCAGGAGCAATAGTTCAGGTTCCACTTTGAGGAAAGTGGTTTTATCTTGTACCTGAATGTTGATTTCAGCCTGCATGTCTTGGTAATCGGCAAATAAGGTGGTTTCGCCTTCGCGTTTGCCCTTAATTTTAGCCTCTTTTAGTACTTGGGCAATGCTTGTGCTGTCGACTTTTAAAGTTGTTTCTTGTGTTAAGTCTATCCAGCTCCCATCAGCGCGATAGCCTTTAACGGATACCGCTTGTGTTTCACCTGTCCATAAGTTAAGCGTTTCGGGTGAAATGGAAAGCAAGACTAGGCTTTTTGTGGCATCAACTAAGCTCCACGCAAAATTTTCCCCATCGCTCACCCAAATATAGAATACGCCCTTTTCGGATACGGTATAAGTGGCTTCTGAACCCGTATAATCAAGTTCTCCGCCGGTGGTTGCCCAGAAGAATTTATCCTTTTCGCCACTGGCTGTGAAACTTAAACGCTGTCCGATTTTGGCGTTAAGAACCTGAAGGGGTGTTATTTTTAAGGTGGCTATTTTTCCGAAAATAGCGGTGATTTCCAGATCATCTTGGATAGCCAATGGGATGTTGTTTTCGTTACCCGATAAATCGCCTTCCCATTTCAGGAAACGATAACCAGAATCAGCTTTGGCTGTCAACGTGATTTGATCTTGACAATGGTACACCTCTTGTTCTGGTTTGATTGTCACAGTACCACCTTGTTCAGCTTGCACATTTAATGAAAATGGGCTGTACTCAAAAAGGGCAGTGGTATCTTTATCTGCATCCATTGTTAAAGTACAAACGGGATCGTTTCCATTACAAGCCCCTGTCCATTCTGTAAACGTATAACAAGATGATTTTGGGAGGGCTGTCAAAGTGACCGTTTCGCCTGGTTTATAAGACATGCCTTCGGGATCGCGTTTAATGGAACCGGATTCGGAGGGCAATTGAGTCGTTGTTAAGACATTATAGGGCAAAATCGTCACGGTGAAAGTTTCTTCATCGGTGCGCTCATCTCCTTCACGATTATCATTAACAACAACCGTGATAGAGAAGTCGTCTCTTTCATCGCCAATTGTCCAGGTCAATAACCCCGTATTTTCATTAATCGTCATACCGGCTGGTGCATCTTTGAGGCTGAAAGTCAGCTTATCCCCATCCTCATCAGTCGCACTGATGTTTAATTCTAAGGTGGTACCTGGCAAGACATCTTTTTGATCGGATATATTGTCTAGCTTCGGCGAATGGTTTACGACTTCTTCTTCAATGGGTTCGTCTTCCGCAGGAGGCGTTATTACGCCACCACCACCAGAATACGTTGGTGTCGGATTAACCGTGATTTTGACCATTTTTTCATGACTCAATGGCGGCGTACCATTATCCGTGACTTTGATGGTAATATCAGTGGCACCTTTATCACTTGGTGTCCAAGTAAATACACCACTCGCGCTATCAATCGCCGCTCCCACAGGTGCGGTAACTAAACTGAAACTGAGTATATCACCAGGATCCTGGTCCGTCGAGGTGACAGTAAATTGTAGCTGATTGCCCACCGTGACCGTTTGATCACTGATGTCATTGATGACAGGGGCATGGTTTGTTACTACTGGCGACGGTGCCGTTTGGTTTACGCTGATACTGAGAGATTCTGTGTCACTCAAGGGCGGATTACCATTATCCATGACTTTGACGGTCATATTGAATACACCCGTATCGCTCGGAGTCCAAGTGAATACACCGCTATTTGTGTCAATCGTTGCATCCGTTGGCGCGTTTTCTAAACTGAAACTGAGGTTATTACCATCAGGATCGGATGCTGTCGCGATGAAGGTTATGGTTATTCCAACGGTTACTGATGTTGGATGAGCTATTGCATCTAATACGGGTGGATTGTTTACGGACGTGGATGACACGACCACTGTTTCCTGGAGACTCCCTGTCAAACCCCCATCATCAGTCACGGTCAAAGTAATTGTATACGTTCCTGCTGTATTGAATGTCAGGTTAGTATTGTTACCAGAAGCGGTTTGCCCATCGGAACTCGCCCAACTATAAGTAGTAATACTTCCATCTGGATCATTTGAGGCAGTGGCATCCAATGCGACGGTAAGTGGTGCATCACCTGTGCTGGGATTAAGGGTGAAACTCGCTGTTGGGGACTGATTTAATCCGTTTTGAGTATCTGCCCAATCGGGGTCTCTGGCTGTGGCACTACCGGCGGTTTCACCTGTTAATTGGTTATTTCCAAAGTCTGCGTTATGTGCTACCAGTGCTGTTAAATTGCTTAAATCTGGTATTATTCCGCTTAGTTGGTTGCTGCTCAGAAAAAGCTCTGTCAAATTAACCAGATTGCCTAATTCTGAGGGAATGGTTCCGCTTAGTTGGTTGCTGCTCAGAAAAAGCTCTGTCAAATTAACCAGATTGCCTAATTCTGAGGGAATGGTTCCGCTTAGTTGGTTGCCGTGCAGACGAAGCTCTGTCAAATTAACCAGATTGCCTAATTCTGAGGGAATGGTTCCGCTTAGTTGGTTGTCGCTCAAACTAAGGTATGTCAAATTAACCAGATTGCCTAATTCTGATGGAATGGTTCCGCTTAGTTGGTTGCTGTTCAGGTAAAGCCCTGTCAAATTAACCAGATTGCCTAATTCTGAGGGAATGGTTCCGCTTAGTGGGTTGTAGCCCATACGAAGGTCTGTCAAATTAACGAGATTGCCTAATTCTGAGGGAATGGTTCCGCTTAGTTGGTTGAGAGTTAAGTCAAGTGTTGTAACATAACCCCCACTACAACTCACCCCATTCCAACTACAAGGCGTATTAGTCACTTTCCAATCGGTATTATTGCTCCAATTATCCCCATCAGTGCTATCATAAAGGGCAACTAGGGCATTGCACTCTGTTTCTGGAATTTCAGATTGAGTTGAACATAATGTTGATACAGTTTGAGTATCTGCCCAATCGGGGTCTCTGGCTGTGGCACTACCGGCGGTTTCACCTGTTAATTGGTTATACCCAAAGTCTGCATCAGGTGCTACCAGTTTTGTTAAATTGCTTAAATCTGGTATTATTCCGCTTAGTTGGTTATTTTGCAGGTACAAACCTCCAAAAGCTCCTTCTCGCAAATTAACCAGATTGCCTAATTCTGAGGGAATGGTTCCGCTTAGTTGGTTGTCGCTCAGATTAAGCCCTGTCAAATTAACCAGATTGCCTAATTCTGAGGGAATGGTTCCGCTTAGTTGGTTGTTGCTCAGAGCAAGGTATGTCAAATTAACCAGATTGCCTAATTCTGAGGGAATGGTTCCGCTTAGTTGGTTGCTGTGCAGACTAAGGCTTGTCAAATTAACCAGATTGCCTAATTCTGAGGGAATGGTTCCGCTTAGTTGGTTGTTGCTCAGAGCAAGGTCTGTCAAATTAACCAGATTGCCTAATTCTGAGGGAATGGTTCCGCTTAGTTGGTTGTTATTCAGGTAAAGCCATGTCAAATTAACCAGATTGCCTAATTCTGAGGGAATGGTTCCCGTTAGTTGGTTGTTGTACAGAATAAGCCTTGTCAAATTAACCAGATTGCCTAACCAAATGGGAATGGTTCCGCTTAGTTGGTTGTTGTACAGCTTAAGGTATGTCAAATTAACCAGATTGCCTAATTCTGAGGGAATGGTTCCGCTTAGTTGGTTGCTGTTCAATTCAAGCGATGTCAAATTAACCAGATTGCCTAATTCTGAGGGAATGGTTCCGCTTAGTTGGTTGTAGCCCAGAACAAGCCATGTCAAATTAACCAGATTGCCTAATTCTGAGGGAATGGTTCCGCTTAGTTGGTTGTTCCACAGATTAAGGTCTGTCAAATTAACCAGATTGCCTAATTCTGAGGGAATGGTTCCGCTTAGTTGGTTGTTCCACAGATTAAGGTCTGTCAAATTAACCAGATTGCCTAATTCTGGGGGAATGGTTCCGCTTAGTTGGTTGTTCCACAGATTAAGGTCTGTCAAATTAACCAGATTGCCTAATTCTGAGTGAATGGTTCCGCTTAGTTGGTTGTCGCCCAGATAAAGGTGTGTCAAATTAACCAGATTGCCTAACCAAATGGGAATGGTTCCGCTTAGTTGGTTGCTGTCCAGATTAAGCCCTGTCAAATTAACCAGATTGCCTAATTCTGAGGGAATGGTTCCGCTTAGTTGGTTGCTGCTCAGACTAAGTTCTGTCAAATTAACCAGATTGCCTAATTCTGAGGGAATGGTTCCGCTTAGTTGGTTGTCGCCCAGATTAAGCCCTGTCAAATTAACCAGATTGCCTAACTCAGTGGGAATGCTTCCCGTTAGTTGGTTATAAGATAGGCTAAGCTCTGTCAAATTAACCAAATTGCCTAATTCTGAGGGAATGGTTCCGCTTAGTTGGTTGCCGTTCAATTCAAGCGATGTCAAATTAACCAGATTGCCTAATTCTGAGGGAATGGTTCCGCTCAGTTGGTTGTAGTACAGATTAAGGGATGTCAAATTAACCAGGTTACCCAACTCAGTGGGAATAGTTCCCGTCAGTTGGTTGTAGCCCAAGTCAAGCTCTGTCAAATTCCCACCACTACAACTCACCCCATTCCAACTACAAGGCGTATTAGTATCTTTCCACCCCGTGTTGGAAAACCAATTAGCACCGTTGGTACTATCGTAAAAAGCAATAAGGGCATGACATTCCGCCTCTGGAATATCAGATTGCACCGCACAATCTGTTGCCCCAATTGACAATCTGGGCACAAATATCAGCATAAAAGCTGAAAAAACTAACGAGAGTCTTTTCATAGTATCGTCTCCTTCAAGTGAATAAAAAATATCAGAATTAGAAATCCTATTTTTTCAAAAAATCGGATTTCTTTAAACCAAATTAATGTACCTGCTTTTTAAGCTGTTTGAGCTTGTTTTCAAGTTCCTCAATTTCATCTTGCTTCAAACCGGCTAACCTATCAGCAGGCTTTAATCCTACTAACCTATCGACGGGCTTAAAATTGGATAACACTTCAGCCGGCTTTAATCCCATTAACCGTTCATGGGGTGTGAGTCCCGCTAATTGTTCATGGGGTGTGAGTCCCGCTAACCGTTCCTGGGGTGTTAGTCCCGCTAACCAAACATCTCCTAAATCTCGACCAAATTCAGTGACTTCTTCAGGGGTAAAATTCATCTTCATTTTGGTTCCTCCTTTGAAAATAGACCAAATTTTCTTTAACCCACCGATAAACCATTTTAACTCATCAGTGCGAGAAATTAAACCTAAAGCTTTAAGCTGTTCCAGGGTTTTTTCTTTAACCTTTTGCTTGCTGGCAAAACATTTAATCCAAGCATTATGAGGTTCATCAGACAGATCATTGAGTGAGAGTAATAAAATGTTATCAAAAATGGGTATTTCAGAACGATAAACACCGGCAAATTCTGTCTTTCCATAACCCAGCCGTTCCAAAGTATCAGCCCAGGGCGTTTTAGCACTCAATAAGACGGTTTGCACTTTTTCATCTGATAAATTTTTAGTTCGTTTAAAAAAACCGTCATAACCCAGGGTTTGTTGAAGTGCTTTTTCATTAAAGGATTCCGTATATTTAAATTCTATCAAAATATCGGAAGCTTTGCTATCTCTAATGCCATCAGGCAACAAAGCGCGTTGAGCGGCAGTCCATTTAGCAGCCTGTCGCCTTAATAATAAGATATCCACTTCTGGCGGATCGGTCATCACGCTGGCATCTGGGTGTACCTCAATATTGACGGGAGATAGCACGAGTTCAAGCAATCTCGCTAATAAACGATGCCAAGATGTTTTTTGCTTTTTAATGATATCTGGTTTCATAATAATATAGTAAAAATCAGATTTTTTCAAAAAATCGGATTTCTTTAAACCAAATTAATGTACCTGCTTTTTAAGCTGTTTGAGGTTGCTAAGATAGTAAATTTTCTTTAGTACTCATCGTTTGTTGTGGCAGTGCTCCGGATGTTCATTAGGATTTTCCGTTGTTAATCCCTCTGCTTTGGCAGCTTGCAATAATTCAATATCCGCTGTGACGAAAACAAGGGAAGATATACCATTTTGTAAAAGAACTTGATTATAATGTAAAGCACAGGCTAAATGTACAGCATCATAGCCACGTAATTTATGCCGTTTTGTCAATGCAACTGCCTCATCTATACGTGAGCTTTTAATCAATATTAAGAAATATTGTTGTTGACAATCCATTGCTAAGTCAGTTATGGCTTGTTGATATTCAGTTTGATTAATAAAACCACCCCGTAACTTGCCAGCAAATGCGGCTGCAATTTCCACTCGCCCTATTTCTGCAAATACAATCGTTCTCGTTAGTTCATTACAACGATTCTGAACCCAAACAGAACCCTCTTCAATGAAGTAGCGTTTTACTAAAGCACTACTATCAAAATAATCAACGTGACTGATATTTAATTCCATGAGCGGCTATACCTTTCTTCAATGATAAGTGTACTCGTTGGTTTACCACCAGCACGAATAGGTTGCCGTTTTTTCACATCTGGTTTGGCTAAGTATTGAGCAATTGTTTCCGCATCCGGTCCAATAGCCCCGGCTTGGCGTAATGCTTTGATTACTTGCTTTTGTTGCAATAATGTTGGTGAAGACACTGGTGAGGTAATTTTTTTCGTCTTAATCACACGAAGTCCTAATTCCAAAAGGCGAGGAAGTTCATTTTCATAAGAACGCAGTCGTTGAGCGAGTTCATAAGAAACCGGTATTTTGATAATTTCCATGTTTAATTGCTCCAATATAGTGAGCCTAAATGATTTGTAAATAAAATGTTTCTGAGTCAGAATTAGAAATCCGATTTTTGAAAAAATCGGATTTCTTTAAACCAAATTAATGTACCTGCTTTTTAAGCTGTTTAAGGTAATCCTTACGAGACTCTTGTTGAAAGTAGGTTTTCTACAAACTCCCGTTGCTGATCAAAAACTTCCTGTCTGCCTTCTTGCAAGATTTTTTCACGCCATTGTTGGTAAATCGGTGATAAGTTCATCAGTAAATATAAAGTGTAGGGTGGGTAGGAACTTCGTTACAACCCACCATTCCGTCGAAAAATGCTGGGTTTCTAGCACCAAATTTTGATAGGATACATTTTTTCAAAAAAAGGCATTTCTTTAAACAAAAATATCACTCCTCTTGAACTTCTAAGGGCGCGTAAATTTGCACCTCTACTTCAACCTGTTCCTGAGTCACCTTGTCTGATATTTGAATCTGTTGTAAACCGGCAATGTCACTGGCTTTAACCGTCAACTTGCCCTTATCCAATTGCGTAATCGTTAATGCATCATCATCCATTTTAGCTTGCCATTGTCCACTACCGCCCTGAATCCTAAAATGGCTTTCACCCTGAAGAGGAATATTACGGCGACTCGGCGTGACACTTAAAGGGCGCAAGACATCAATAGTCACTTCGATAGCTTGATCGGTTCTATCATAGAAGCGGATCGTATCTTGCATATAGCGACGCGGTGCCGTATAAACAAAGGTGTTTGGCTTTTCACCCACCTGGACATCACCCGCTTTCGTCTGCCAGTAAATCGGAGGCAATCCGCCGGTGACTTTAAAGTTGTGAACTTGAGAAGCTTTACTCCAGATTTGTTTCGGTGTGACTTTTAAAGGTTCGGTGGCTTGGGCAGTGTTGATGCCTAATAATGCGATTAATAAGAGAGTGGTTATGTCATTCATGGTTTTTTTCCTCTGTTGTTAAGATAAGATGCAAGTTATTTGTAGCGAAAATTAGTGTTCATAAAGAGTAAAATCATGATCAAACCAGAGTACATAAAATATTTCATGAACACGATATCCAACCATTGGCTTTTTACCGCTAAACCGAAAAGCAAGAAAATAGTTAAAATCTTCAGTAATATTTTTAGGAAGTGCTGTTTTTATACTTGATTTGGAAATTTTTTCTATTCCAAGTCCATGACGCGGTAAGTTTTTTATTTCTTTCCAGGGAATATTTCTCCTTTTAAATATCGACTCAGCAAAAGCGGCTTTATCTTTCTGTTCAAGACTAGAAAAACAATAGTGTCCTGGCATGAGTCTTTCTAATGAAAAAATTGGTGGCTGATTGTCATAATCAATGGTTTTTTGGCTGGAAAAACTTTTCCCTTTATTCTTCTTAGGCTGCGGTATGAGCTTTTTCTTAGGCATTTACTTAATCTGTGTTTTAAAATAATTAGCCATTTCATCTACTGAAATTTCGCCCGCATTGATTTCGTTGCTTGCCCACAGTGGCTCGTCATGAGTCATGTTTCTTAGTTTCCAAGCACTAAATTGACCAAAAACTTCATACACTTCATCTAAAAACTCTATTTGCGACTGACTAAAAAACGATGTTGGTTCAAAGTCCTTCGGTGCTGAAATAAGATTTCCGTTATGATTTTTATACTGATGATAAACCGCAGGGCAGACGGGACCATGTCTCCATGCCGCAATGGGTGAATCAAATAAGGGCTGTTCAAACAGGGCTAAATGAAAACCTTGAGCATAATAAAGTAATTTTTGCAGCTTCAGATTACAAATGCCGTTTTCATCATCATCGTCTCCTTTTAGAAGAAAGTATTTTGCTACATCGTGAACATTAACCATTTTTTATACCTTTGGAAGTAAGAAATCAGATTTTTTCAAAAAATCGGATTTCTTATATACTTATAATTATCCATCGCACTCATTATAAAGATAACAAGCAGCTAAATAATAAAATTCGCGACTAGAATAATTATAAATGGGCTCGAAAAAATCATCAAGTGCCCTTTGCATTTCTATCGCATTTAACTTTTTATCAGCACCAGAGTAAAGCGATAATAAATTATTAGCGACATGCACTTCTAAAATACCAGTACATTCGCTTCTATCCTGGGCAATCAATTCATAATGCCCTAAGCCTGGGGTGAAAAAAGTGACTATTTTGCCCTGTGTCGTACTTAAATCTTCGGTATCACAAGCCCCTTGACATAGCCAATCCACTTGCCCGGCGGTTTTATCATTAACCGAAACGGTGACAGTATCAATTTTGGGATTCTGCTCTTGTATATATAAGTAAACGGGTTCGCTCGGTTCTAGTTTTAAAATACACTCATCACAAATCGCATCAACTTCCACACTCGCAATATTCGTTTCACCACTATTATCACTACCCACCGTTTCAAAAAAATCGGATTCGGTAAATTGTAAAGTGATGCTATTGGGCGTTTCCGCGACTTTGCGCCAACCGCCCTGACTAGGCGGTGTTAAAGAATAGGGCGCTTCACCGCCCGAAGCGACAAATTTGACAATGGGATTCTTATCTAAACAGACACTATGAATATTAGGGCTCAATCGAAAAAGCCCTTTAACCGTGACACGAATATTGACAGAACTATTAGTACTATCATAAACCGTCAACGTCTCTAAGCCGATAATTTCACCTGGGGTATAGCGTACTCGATCCCGATCACGCCCCTGTGGCTCAAGTTGCCCTTTCCCCCCTTCGATCCAGATATAAGGCGGAACACCGCCCTTGACTTGTAGCATTTGTTCTTCATAGTCTTCCAAAAAAACTTCAGGTTCTAGTGCTTCTAAAGGGGCATAGACTTTAACATGGGCTAGGCGAGTATCGTGTGGGTTATCTTCCTGATAAAAGGTAATTGTATAAAAATCGGGTTTATCAGGCGCAGTATAGCGAATCCCAACACCACTACTTTCAGGAAGCCATAAATACTCACCGGCATCTTCAATCACCTTAACATTGCTCGTCACGCCATGTATTCCAAAAGTGATCGTTTGCCCAGGTTCGGCATAAACATATTCTGGGGTGACGGAAAATTTTTGCCAAGAAACCTGAAATAATGTTTTTGTATCTATATTTTGACTATCTCGTAGCGTGAGATAAAAATCGCCAGCGACTTGAGGTGCCGTTAGAGTAGCGGTTTTACCATCATCTGAAGTTTGTTCTAAAGAACCAGCCTCCGTAAACCAAATATAAGGTGGAGAACCGCCAGATGCCTCCAAAAAAATCTCTTCGCCACCGGCGACAGCATCTGTTGAAAGTTGTATAGTAGGTAGGGCAAATACACTCGTATTAAAAAGGATCAAGCTGAATAGGAGGATTTGTCGGCAGGTTCTATGTGCAAGAAGAAATACCATTTTTTCAAAAAATTGTATTTCTGAATTTACTAATGTCATATTTAATAACTCCTTTGGGTAAATATACTTGAAGCGACAGACCTGACAGGTCTAAAAATATTTCCCGCACTGGAATATTTGACTTGAAAAATAACTTTTAAACCCTAATTATTCCTGTACGGGAAAATCCAATGAATAAGAATACACCCAACTATGGGAAAATTACCACCCCCCGCAGAAATAGGGCAAATGATTCGCGCTAACGGCTGCATAATTACTCACCCCACACCTCTTTTATGAAAATAGTTTAACTTTTCCCTGTATTTTACGTTGAAAAATGTCTTGCATATCATTGTAGAGGGGCATTGAGGAATCAAGAAAGAAAGTGTTATTGTTGTTCTTAACAAAACTCGTGAGTTCCTCTCGCACAACGCGTCGAATAAGCGGTTCTAATCAAGAAAATGATTTTCGTCTCCATTGAAATTGGGTGAGTTTTACACTGGCTGGCTAAAAACTAGCAAATTCTTTTGCGATATAACCAATGTTTCCAATAATCTCTGTTACGTTACTTATGTGACAATTACCGCTATGGATAAGCAGTTGTTCGCCTTCAAATAACAAAAATTCCCACACTTCACCGTCTGTAATTATACCATATACTTTATCCTGTTCAAACTTTTTCCTGGTCGCATACATTTCAGCAATACATTGTCCAAGTCCGTCAGAAAGTTTATTTGGTTTTACCTCTACCACTGATATGAGCGGGGCAGAAAAATCTAAAACGTCAAGCGTTAATGCGCCATCCCAATCACCATTCAATTGATGTGGCAAATCAGGTGTCGCATCAGCGGCTAAGTCCACCGATTGTTCAAAAAATAACCCGAGATCATAAGCAACACTCGCCTCTACTTTTGTATTTAACCAAAGCGAAAAATGCTATAATATCTTAATGCTTCAAGCATTTTCAACGAACAATGACTTTTCCGGCACAAGAAATTAAAGCATCATTCAAAAGTTCTTCGGATGTGTAACGTGAATTTAATTGCAGCAATTTGTTTTTGGATAGAAAGAACAGCATATCTTTCGCTTCCTTAAAATAAATAAAATATTCTTCTGAAGATTTCTTTTCGCTTTCTTGGAGACGGTAATCGGTTGCCAATCTGAGAGTTAAATGTCCAAATTTAAATTCATAGAAATTTTCCTTATTTTCTGTTGTTAAGGCACTTCCAAGATGAATTTGTAATTTTTCAAAAACGGAACTAAACACCTTATCAAACTCTGATGATGCTGAAATCATTCTATAATTATCCAAAAGCGTTTCTTCTGTTTCTACATTGGCGACTTCCATTTGACATTCCCCGGTGTTCCACATAACAATGCGTCCTATGTAGTCGTCAGAATCTATATCGACACAGAGGCTCTGTTTATTAATATCAGTTGGTGAATGTGAAACCGCTATGGTAAATCCTTGCAGACGTAAAAAGGATTCTTTTTCTGTCAACCATTTTTCAAATTCTTTAAGCATCATTTTATCCCAGTTTAATTGCTTTATGGTGAATATTTATAGTCGCAGGCATTTTTGGTATTGGTAAACCTTTTCTTTTTGCTAAACGTCCTTGAACGCTATTTGGTCCAATAATTTTTGCCCAACCTTCATCAGAGGTAGGCTTAACAACTGAGCGTGGTACATCAAATTCAACATAATAACTGTACGAAGGTGCTTGTTTAATAAATGCTTTTGCTCTTGACGGATAGGCAACATAAGTGGTTCCGCAAAAACTTTCTTGAACTTGACCCGTTTTGATCATTTTCTCATACTCTTGTTTTGACATCCACCTACCAACAGTGATGTATTTTTTATTTTCGTTCTCAAAATCTATTCCAGAATGTTCTGTATCCCGCTTTATCATATTTATAATCTATGGTAATGACTTCTTTTAGCAAGCGTAGGGTGCGTCCCACGCACCATCCTATAAGTACAACGGATTAAGAAAACAAACGGATTAAAAAGACCAATTCAAAAATTTCACCATTGGCTAATCTTCAATCCGTAATCATTCAACTCCTAAAAAATTATTTTCGTCTCCATTGAAATTGGGTGGGTTTTCTACCCACCCTACGTTGGCTAAGAATTTGAAAGTTTTTTCAAACGGTTTCCTCGTTCCCACGCTCAGGCATTATCCTCATTTGAGCTGGCTAATTCTAAAAGTCGATGATTAAATTTGTCACTTTTCAAATGGTTAATCAGATCAATTTGGGTCGTTATCGGTTTTAATTTCAGATTTAATAATTTTAAAGCGCGATGATAACTTTTATGTATCAGCGGTTCGTCTGACAAGTATTTAAGCCGAGTTTCTAGTGAATTATTCGCCTTCAACTCTGCTGCTTGTTGGTAAATGATCATTAATAAATGATGACTCGCATAGGGTATAAATGGGTATTGCTTCTTAATTTGGCGATCAAGCGTTCTTCGATAGGACTCAATTTGTTTAAAGAGTCGCACTAAAACGATTAATTCTTCTAAATCAAAGTTATTTTCCGCAAAAATGGTTTGGTACAATTTATCAAAATGAAGTCCTTTACGATATTTCGCTTCGTTTGGGCGGTGACATTTTGCTGTTAGAAGTACTTCCGCTGCGGTTTCTATCCGAATATCGGTTTTCGCCGCTGTTTTATCACTTCGCTTGCGTCGATAATGAATTCCATATTGCCGTAACCCTTGTTCTATTTTTTTCTGGAGCGAGTCATTAGCACGTAAATCTCTCAATGTTATCGCATTTTGTGAGTTGGTTGCTAAAGTAATGTCATGGATTAATTCATCATCTTTTTTCGCCCCCAATTTATAAATGCGAACGAGAACCATCACCTCTGAAAAATCTTGCTGCTTATTTTGGGGTTCACTTAATACCTGTTGTAACGCTTTACTGGTTTGTCCACCATTAATAATTTGGGCATCAAGCATTTTTATTAGCGTAAATTCCTTATTGCCAGAGGGGGCATATCCCAAATCGGTACAAATCATGGTGATTCCATTGTTTAAAAAATAAAAATTTTTGCGGGCTTCTGGATCGACTAAAGTCGCTTTTATACCTTCATTTACACTACGCTTAAACCCTAAAAATTCACGCACATTTTGTTTGAGAATCGCGTTTTCATACTTATTCATTAATTCCGCCACTTCAGCGACGGGTACCGTACCGATTAAAGCCCGTTTGAAATTTAATTCTTCATCAATAAATTTACCTTTAAACGTCAACATACAATCAACCGGCGTATCCTTTTGTTGTATCGACAGTAAGAGATCATGATTGATATAGATAAACTCATAAAGTTCAGAGTTCATAGGGCTTTCATTGAGAAAATCATCAATATAGGATTGTGCTTTTTGAGTCCACTTTAAACCATTATTACAAAGATAGACTCGCACCGTTGGAATATGACCCTCTTCAATATAACTATTGATTTCGTTGAGCTTTTCTCGAAGGGTGTCATGTATGTCATAAGCGTCAAGCTCTCCAAACAGATTTCTGATTGAACTGATTATGGAAATGAGATCAGTTTCCCTAAAATTCGCGTCCTTCTCCAAATTTGCGGTGTACTTGCCTTGAAAGAGAGAAACAATAAAGTCACCGGTAGTTGGATCGGAATACTGAATCGCATCAATTTTAAAATCACCGCCACCATCGACAATACAATCGGTAGCTGAATCTTTTTCCATTTCCAACAGGGTTTGAACAGTTATCTTGACAAAGGCTTTTGATCTCGCTTTACCTTTATCGGTATCATCAGCATAATTTTCGGTGATGATGTGATCAACTTGTTTGTGAATAATTTGTTTTGATAAGTTCATCATAAACTTTTTAAGTATTTTTTCGTTCCCACGCATTTTCGACACGCCAGCGTCGAAGTTAGGAATGTACGCCAACCTACGCTTGCTAACCTAGTTGTACTAACCTAATACAGGAGGGCGAAAATTCCCAGGCTATTTTAAAAGCAAAAAAAATCCGATTTTTGGAAAAAATCGGATTTCTAACATTCATTAGCAAAATTCTATAATTCTGTCAATTCTGATTCAGACATCCAGCATCTACTGTGTCGTGAAAAAAGCTTCTAAATTGATGAATAATATCGTTTTGTCTTGTGTTGTCATATCATTGGCAAAAAACTGTTCAAGACCCCTTGAAGCTTCATTATTGCTAATGATGCCATCTTCATCGGAATCATACTTTAACCTATCGACAGTGATGATAGCACTGGATTCTTCACCATTTACACTATTACGACAAGTCACTTTATATTCTTTACCTAATGCGACATCTTTAACACGAGGCTTAACGATAATATAGTCATTCCCAGACATATAAATCTCGTCTTCTTCCAAATCAGTAGTAAGCCATTCGCAATTACCGACACCTCCGTGCTTCTTAAATCGAACCTTTGGCGTTTCTCCTTTATAAACGGTATAGGTTTTAGGCGTAAGTCCTTGCGGTAAACCCACTGTAACAGGAATTTTTACTGACTCCTCAGATTTTGCATCCATAACGGATAAGTCATAGGTACCCTTACGATCCTGTGCTGTGATTTGGAACTTTCGTTCATCAATTTCTTCAAACAAACCACCAGTGAAGAAAATCTTAAATGGAGGTATACCACCACCCACTGAAAAAACCCGGGTTTCACCAATTTCCATGTCAATATTAGTATTAGGTGAGATATAGGGTAGCACATATCCTTTTACTTCAATTATGCGTACCAAGGTATTACCGGCACTATCATTTATGCTAATCACATCCTCACCATCAGTATCTGGGGCTGTATAGGTACCCTCCCCAGTCTGCTGATTAATTTCAATCTGACCACGATCAGCATAATAATCATAATCACCTTTACCACCAGTCACAGTAATATCAAACTTCTCACTTATTTGTACCAGTTTAGGTAAACCGCGAAGGGACAATCCTCCTTCTACATAAACGGGTATTGTCTGACATTGTGGTGTATCATCACAGATTTCGATAGCATCTTCACCCACTTCACTACTAGCAGTAAATATATAAACATCATCACTAGACGACGGGCTAATGTCACCTTGAGTTGCTGTAGCACGGTAAGGTTTATTCCCCGTGATGACCGTAATATATTTCTCTTGTTCAGGTTGGAGAGAAATTTCTTGTGGTGTAATAGATAATGGCAATCTAACTGACACAGAAGCCGTTTTACGATTGCCAGCACTATCAATAATAGTGACTTCATCTGAACTAAATGTCCCTGGTGCGGTATACAGACCCGTTTTCCCAATATCACCCTTTGTTGCCATCCAATTGAAATCATCGCAATTCTCGCCTACGATCCTAAATTGTTGCAGACCACCGGGTCGCAAGGTGACTATTTGCGGAGTAATCTCGCAATTTCTTATGTCCACGATGATAGCTGTAACCTGACAATTGAGTGCTGTTGCAGTTAGGCTATATGTGCCTTCAATATCAGGTGCGGTATAAAAAGCTTCAGGACCACGTTCAATGATATTGCCACTGTCTGCCGTCCAATCGACTGGACCTTCGACATAAGTGACGGTGAACGTTTGACTGCCACCGGGTGCTAATGTCACCTGATCTGGGGTAATGTCACATGACCGCTCTTTATCAATCTTGATTTCGGCAGTTTCACTGTTACCAGAAGTATTGTCTGAAACGGTTACAAAATCTTCACAACCACCCGATGGACATTGTGGTGCCGTATATATCACGCTATCTCCCTGTGAACTTGACAAACTTCCATTGACGACTTGCCACTGATAATTTCCACTACCACCGCTCGCCTCAAAATGCACCTGTTCACCTGGCTCAACTCTCGTAAAATCAGGATTTATTGAGAGTTCTGAGGAATAATCTGATGGCTCGCCAAATCTTAAACTAGCAGAGCTATTTTGCGCAGCCACTAAATAGGGCATTAACAAGAGCAACAATCCCCAATACCATGATTTTTTCATTATTTGTCTCTCCTATTGGATGTTATTCCAGCAAGCGTAGGGTAGGTAGTAGCTAAACCCACCGCAACCGTTCAAGAAAATGATTTTCGTCTCCATTGAAATTGGGTGGGTTTTCTACGCTGCTGTCAGGTTTATCAAGAAGAAATCCGATTTTTGGAAAAACTCGGATTTCTAACATTGGCAAAATTCTATAATTCTGTCAATTCTGATTCAGACATCCAGCATCTACTGTGTCATAAGAAAAACTTCTAAATTGATGAATAACATTGTTTTGTCTTGTGTTGTCATATCACTGGCAAAGAACAGACCAAGACCCGTTGAAGCTTCATTATTGCTAATGATGCCATCTTCATCGGAATCATACTTTAACCTATCGACAGTGATGATAGCACTGGATTCTTCACCTGTTATATCATCACGACAAGTCACTTTATATTCTTTACCTAATGCGACATCTTTAACACGAGGCATAACGATAATATAGTCATTCCCAGAATAATAAATCTCGTTTTCTTTTTGCAAATCAGGAGTAAACCATTCGCAATTACCGACACCTCCGTGCTTATCAAATTGTACCTTTGGCGCTTCTCCTTTATAAACGGTATAGGTTTTAGGCGTAAGCCCTTGTGGTAAACCCACTGTAACCTCGACATTTGGTGACTTATTAGATTTTGCATCCATAACGAATAAGCCATATATAGCCGCACTGTCCTGTGCTGTGATTTGGAATTTTCGCTCATCAATTTCTTCAAACAGACCACCAGTGAAGAAAATCTTAAATGGAGGTATACCACCAACCACTGAAAAAAACCTGGTTTCACCAAACGCCAAGTGAACATTATCACTAGGTGAGATATCGGGTGACACATATCCTTTTACTTCAATTGTGCGTACCAAGGTATTACCGGCACTATCATTTATGGTAATCACATCCTCACCATCAGTATCTGGGGCTGTATATGTACCCTCGCCAGTCTGCTGAATAATGTCAATCTGACCAGAATCAGCATAATAATCATAATTACCTTTACCACCAGTCACGGTAATATCGAACTTCTCACTTATTTGTACCAGTTTAGGTAAACCGCGAAGGGACAATACTCTTTCTACATAAACGGGTATTGTCTGACATTGTGATGTATCATCACAGATTTCGATAGCATCTTCACCCACTTCACTACTAGCAGTAAATATATAAACATCATCACTAGACTGGCTGATGTCACCTTTAGTTGCTGTAGCACGGTAAGGTTTACTCCCCGTGACGACCGTAATATATTTCTCTTGTTCAGGTTGGAGAGAAATTTCTTGTGGTGTAATAGATAATGGCAATCTAACATCCACAGAAACCGTTTTACGATTGTCAGCACTATCAAAAATAGTGATTTCATATGAACCAAATGTCCCTGGTGCGGTATACAGACCCGTTTCCCCAATATCACCATTTGTCGCTATCCAATTGAAATCATCGCAATTCTCGCCTACGATCTTAAATTGTTGCTGACCACCGGGTCGCAAGGTGGCTGTTTGCGGAGTAATCTCGCAATTTCTTATGTCCACGCTGATAGAAGCTGTAACCTGACAATTGAGCGCTGTTGCAGTTAGGCTATATGTACCTTCAATATCAGGTGCGGTATAAAGAGCTTCAGAATTATAAGCAATGATATTGCCACTGTCTGCCGTCCAATCGACTGGACCTTCGACATAAGTGACGGTGAACGTTTGACTGCCACCGGGTGCTAATATCACCTGAGCTGGAGTAATGTCACATGACCGCTCTTTATCAATCTTGATTTCGGCAGTTTTACTTTTACCAGAAGCATTGTCTGAAACGGTTACAAAATCTTCACAACCACCCGATGGACATTGTGGTGCCGTATATATCACGCTATCTCCCTGTGAACTTGACAAACTCCCATTGACGACTTGCCACTGATAATTTTCACTAGCACCGCTCGCCTCAAAATGCACCTGTTCACCTGGCTCAACTCTCGTAAAATCAGGACTTATTGAGAGTTCTGAGGACTTGCTCAATCTTAAACTAGCAGAGCTATTTTGCGCAGCCACTAAATAGGGCATTAACAAGAGCAACAATCCCCAATACCATAATTTTTTCATTATTTGTATCTCCTATTGGATGTTAATTACAATGAATTCCAGAATCGGAAAATCATATTGACCAGATGTGCTTAAAGCCACAGCCAAGGCGTAAGTTCCCGCACTAAAGCCATGTTCCGCAGGCAATTTTTTGGATAATAAAGACACCGTTCGATCTTTGACCGGCGAATTCGCTAAATCAACGTTGCCACGGAGTTTAGCGGGTAGTGCAACATTGGGATCCCATTGCACGATAGCACTGTTTTCATCAAAGAAAAAAAGATCACCTAGGCTACCATCATCGCCAAATTTAGCATAGGCGGCATAAACATCATAAAGCCCATCACCATTGAGAGCCATAATTACGCCTAAGTCATCATCAGGTCCAATATTTGCCGTCTCGTTGCCGCCAATATTTATCAAATCCTTATTTGATAATATGGAAACTTGCACTTCTGCTGCCGCTATCCCGGGTAATAGAGATAGGGCAGTAACGAGTACGCCTGCAAGTAATCCCTTTGGGATAACTTGATAGATACACTGCTTTTTCATCCGTTTTTTCTCCTGTATAGAAACATTCAAGGTTTGTAACTACTCAGCCTTGGAATCAATTCCAAGACTAACCGGCTGAGTAGTTACGAAGGTTTAATTAAAATCACTTACTGAGCAATAAAATTCTCAATGTTCACATACAACTCAGCACTATTAATGGTGACACCATTCAAACTTTCACCATTAAAGAACTTATCCATACAAATGGACACTTCCTGCTCATCAATGCTAACATTAAAACCAAACCTGGCAGGTCAAGAGCAGCGTCCAAACTTGATTTTGACCTGGCAGGTTTTCTTTTGAACCTGCCAGGTCTGGTTTAGTAGCTAAACCCACCGCAACCGTTCAATAAAATGATTTTCGTCTCCATTGAAATAGGGTGGGTTTTCTACCCACCCTACGCTGGCTTATTGTTAGCCTCACATTACACATTTACAGATTGAGCACCTATATTATATCCAGTATACTGTCTGACATGCAGTGGTCGAAATCCGAGAACAATACTGTCACGCGGTATGCCTGCTTCAACCAAATCTTTTGCGATACCGTAAGAAGTACCATCATGCTGAATCCAGATTTTCTCATCAATAATATCAATATGTAAAACCGAGCCGTGAACCCGTCTCGTGCCATCCCAACCCAGATGCATTAACTCAAAATGCTTTTGTTCAGCATCAATGATAATCTCAGCTTCAATCTCGCCATGTGAGGGCTTACCGGCATATTGAGTGAGTAAATTTTTCAAAATATTTCTGTATTGGCTTAGCTTATCCATTTTCTAATCCTTTCCTTTGTTTCTTCAAAGATAATCAGCTTCAGTTGCTCTTTACGAATTAGCAACTGCCCAAGCGGTTCGCTTAAAATCCCGTCAAAAGTAAAAGAGGGAACGGCAAGATATAGCTCTCTATCGTTTTCAATCTCAGACAGAATATCTCTATACATATTGTATTGACCAATGCTTTTACCTAACTCGTGTACATCGGATTCACCGACAAAACTTTTTACCTCAACCGCAATTTTGTGGTCTTCCTTTTCAGCACCGATAGGTTGTTCTGCTCCTAAATCAACATAAACGTTCCGTCCCCCATAAGATAAATGCAAGGGATCGGCTGTAATTGTCCACCCATCAGCCATCAAAGCCGTTTTCACCAAATTATGATAAATATCTTTTGCAGGCATATTACCTTTATCCTTATCGAATTAAAACCAGTAAGTAGCCACAATGCCATTAAGTTAAGGATTTATCGCTTTCAATAAAATATCAAGTACAACGGATTAAGGAAACAAACGGATTAAAAAGACCAACCCAAAAATCATTGGCTAATCCTCAATCCGTTCAATTCCCTAATCCGTTGTACTAATCTAATCACTACTGAGCAATAAAGTTCTCAATGTTCACATACAACTGAGCATTATTAATGGTGACACCATTCAAACTTTCACCATTAAAGAACTTATCCATACAAATGGCCACTTCCTGCTCATCAATACTAACATTACCATTCAGATCGCAGGGCAAAGTACCCACTACAATACTGGACTGTGCCACATCGCCATTTTGATCACGACAAGCGACAGTATATTGATGACCCAGTTCGACATCAGTACGGGGTCTCACCACGATAAAGTCATCACCCCTTGTCACTTCTTGCAAATCAGCCAGTTGCCAATCACAGGCACCAACACCGCCTAACTGATAGAAGCGCACTGCTACCGATTCACCCTTATAAACAGAATAAGAGGTAGGCGAAATTAACAGGGGTTGTTCCACGTTAATCGTCGCAGCGGCAACATTTCCTGCATTATCTTCCACGGTCAGTTGGTAAGAAGCACCTGTTTGTGGTGCAGTGATTTGAACCACCGAATTGCTACTATCCATCGCTTTCACGACTCCACCAGCAAACGCCCATTCATAAGGCGGTGCGCCACGGTTGACCATAAAAGTACGAGTTTCTCCAGGAGCCATTGTAGCAATAGCAGGTGAGATAGTCGGTATACTACGTTCTATGAAGGCTGTGATATGACTCTCTTGACCTGAAGAATCACGCACAATCAGTGAACATTCACCATAACGATTTGGTGCAGTATAAGTTCCCATACCACTATTAGGGTTTATCTCAACAAATCCACACTGAAATTCAACAGTATAACTTCCAGTACCACCTTCTGCTTTGAATTTGACTTCACCCCCTTTGTCCACATACAGTTCTTTAGGACTAGCACTGAATGCTAATTCCACATAAGCATGAACTTGCACGGTTTGACCAATATTATCAGAAAATTCAATAATAACATCGTTATCTGCAACATCACTAGAGGTGAATTTAAATATTCCGTCTTGACTAGTCGGATCAATATCACCATCATCACCTTCGCCTGTGACAATAGCAGCATAAGGCGGAACTCCACCTAACACCCTAAAGGTCTCGGTTTCATTAGTATTCATATAACGTGTATTAGGCGTGACCTTTAGTGCGCTAGTGACATGGACAGGCACTGTGGTAATATTACCTTCCTTACGATCCGTGATTGTAATAGTATATTCACCCATGACATTAGGAGCAGTATAGGCATTCTCACCAATTTCAGTATTGATAGTTATATGACCCATCGTTGCTTTCCAATTAAAGGTTGGCACACCACCAGTAACTTGTATAGTTGTTGTTTGCTCTCGTTCAATGTAAATTTCTTCAGGACTAGCCATTAATGGTTGATCGACATAAACCACCGCTTCAGAGCTTTCACCCTGGTTATCAGTCACCGTGACAGTCACTTCCTGAGAGACACTAGGTGCAGCATACTTCACACTGTTGCCACTACTAGGAACAGAACCAGCCGTAGTCACCCAACTATAGGGCGGAACGCCACCAACCACATTCAATGTGACATTTCCACCTCTATCCAACCAAGCTTTAGCAGGTGTAATCACAGGTACGTTGGCAACAGTCACCGTAGTCGATGCCTGATCAGTTGCTGTACTATGGGCAGTGATAGTATAAGTCCCCAATCCTGCCGGGGCGGTATAAAAACCGTTAGCATCAATATTTCCCTGCGTCGCCGTCCAATGATCAACAGGGCAGCCAGACAGTTCAAATTTCTGTGTGCCTTGAGATGTTACCATCACACTTTCAGGCGTGACTTGACATTTACCATGAACAGCAATTTTTGCCTCGCTAGTACGTCCCTGATTATCAGAAACCACTAGTCCAACTTCCCCTGCGGTAGATTCTGCGGTAAAGCGAACCGTATTACCAGTATTGCTATCCAAAGAGCCTTCACCTAACACGCGCCAAATATAAGGTTCTTCACCTTGACTCGCAGTAAAGCTTATGCTATTACCAACACTGACTGTCGCTTCAGAAGGTGTCAAAGTCGGACCCTTAGCCCCAACAATAACAGTAGCTGTCGCTTGACCACCACTGGTATAATCAATAGCAGTAATCGTATAACTACCTTGACTTGCTGGCGCAGTATAAACACCTGCCGGCGTAATATTACCACCCGAAGCTGACCATTTTGCCTCACTACCCACTAAATTCTGGACAGTAAAGTTTTGAACGGCACCCGCAGTCAAATGAACTTTGGCAGGTGTCATTAGAGGCTCTCCGATCAATACACGCACCTCAGCATTCACACTATTACCAGAGTCATCACTGATAGTTACATTATCAACTTCCCCTGCTAATTCCGGAGCAGTATAAGTGACAGTCGCGCCCTTGGTTGATGACAAAGTGCCTCTTTCAGCCTTCCAAGTATAATTGCCATCTCCACATGTTACTGTGAAGTCGCGAGTTTGATTGATATCAACGGCGGTAATAGAAGGAGTCACAGCCAAATCGCAAATACCTACTACTATCTTTGCTGTTGCTGTTAAAGCAGTACCAGTATCTTTAACTGTGACAATCGCTTCTCCCGGACTAGCAGGGGCAGTATAACTACCAGCCGATGAAACGGTTCCGACTGTAGCCGTCCAAGTATAGGGACCCTTACCCCCGGCGACAGTTAGATCGACAGTTTCATTAACACCTAGCTGCATTTGGGCTGGTGTTATCACGGGTTCCACAACAACCAATACGACTTCTATCGTCGCATTAGCAACATTACCCGAATTATCCTGGACAGTCACAGTGACTGAACCAACATCTCCAGGCACCGTAAGCTTTGTTTGTTTCCCTTCAATTATATCCACGGAACCGGCGGAAGTACTCCACGTATAAGGCGCACCATTACCCCCAATAACAGTAAGTGAAACGGTACCATTGATTTCCACAGATGCGACAGCAGGCGTGACTGCTAATGGCAATCCATTAGACTCCACATTTACCTTAGTGCTTGCTATTGTGCCATTGCTATCCATAACCGTCACAGTATCTACACTACCTGGATCGCCAGGTGCCGTATAAGTGACTTGAGCACCCTCATTCGGTGAAACACTACCAAGAGTCGCAGTCCAAGAAGTATAAGGTGGATTACCGCCTGTCACTTCCAGTACCACTGTGCCGTTAATTTCAACAGCCGCTATGGCAGGTGTTATCTTAGGTGACACTTTAACAGAACTGCACTCGATCTTAGCAACAGCACTACTACCGGCAGTATCTCCCACCGTGACCTCTGCGGCTCCCACTTCACCAGGGCAAGTATAAGTTGTTGGATTACCCGCATTTGGGGACACCGAACCTATAGTCGCATTCCAAGTGTAATCACCATTTCCGCCAGTCACTTCTAATGAAACAGTACTATTAACTGGTATAGAGGTAGAAACTGGCGTGACAACCATACCTTTTGTCACTTTTATCGTAGCAGTCTTATCATTACCGGCACTATCCATCACCGTGACCGTTGCGGTTCCCACTCCACCTGGTGCCGTATAAGTTGTTGAGCTACCCGCATTTGGGGACACCGAACCTATAGTAGCAGTCCAAGAAGTATAAGGTGGATTACCGCCTGTCACTTCCAGTACCACTGTGCCGTTAATTTCAACAGCCGCTATGGCAGGTGTTATCGTCAGTAGTCCATCAATAGAGTTACACTCTATCGTAGCCTTAGCCTCATTACCGGCAGTATCTCTCACCGTGACCTCTGCGGCTCCCACTTCACCTGGGCAAGTATAAGTTATTGTACCACCCGTATTGGGGGACACAGAACCGACATTAGCACTCCAAGTATAATTACCATTGCCGCCGGTCACTTCTAATGAAACAGTACCATTAATCGGTGTAGAGGCAGAAGCGGGTGTGACAACCATACCTTCTATCATTTGCACCGTTCTTTGTACTAAAGCACCGGCACCGTCAACACCCATAATGGTATAGAGTCCCAATGAGCTTTCAGGCGTAAAGGTGATTTGTTCGCCCTCGGTTGCTGATAACTGACCAAAATCAGTAAACCATAAATAGGGCGGCGTACCACTAACAACTTGGAAACTCGCCGTATCACCCCGTAAAATACGAGCAATCTGAGGTGTCACTCGGAATGGTTCACCGACTTTAACCTTCACCGTTGCTGAATCACCGTTACCATCACTCACCGTCACATAATAAATGCCTGGTAAGCCAGGTGCTTTATAATTGACATTTGCGGCATTAGGATTATCGACATCACCACCAATAATGGTCCATGTATAGCTACCATCACCCCCGGTGACCATAAAGGGTGTTTCTGAATTAACGGCTACACCGATTTCCGAACTCGCCGGATCAAGGGTTAATACGCCATTATTCGTAAAGGAGACTTTATGAACGCGCCCTTTAGCATCCGTCACAGTTGCCGTGATAGTTGCTGGCTCGACACCTAAAGTGATATCAACCGTTTCATTATCAGTACCTGTCGGCGCAAATGCTGCTGCACCATCAACTTGCCATTGATAAGGTGGCTCGGCACCCGTCGCGGTTAATTGCACATTCGCGGAAGGTGAAAAACGCTTACCATCAATAGCCGGATCAATGCTAAGAGCAGGCAATACCTCAATAATAGCCGTTGCCGCAAAGCCCTTGATATCAGCCACATTGATTTTATCTAAACCCGCTAAGACCGGTGTATAACGAGTGGTATCACCCAGGGTTGTTGACAAAGCACCATTCATTGTAGACCACCCGTAGGTACCATAGCCCCCACCAGCAATAAACTCAATCGCGCTATCACCCATTGCCATAATGGCAGAACTCGGTGTCACCGTTAAAGGTGCAGCCGGTTGTAATACCTCAAAGCAGGTTTCTGGAGAAGATGCACTCGCAGTTGGATTAGTAGCCTCTACATGATAACAAACATTATCACCAGGATTAACAGCAGGAATTTTTTCCACATAAATATTGGAATTAGTATTTGGCATTGAAGCAGCTGTCACTGATGCTGTCATTGGCAAGCTTCCGCCGCTGTATATCAAATTAACCTGCCCACCACTAGCAAGATCAAGCCCTGCAACCACAGCATGTACCGAAAAAGGTCCGGTATCAAGTGTATCAGTATGTCGCGTGACATCGACAATCGTCACAGGCACATTATTAACTGTCAAAGTATGTGCTACCGTGGTGACATGATTGCTCGTATCTTGTGCAACCACTTCCAACTCAAGACCTTTAAAGTTAGTGAAAAGATCAGAGATCGTCGCTGTGAATACATTAGCACCACCATCAGACATTGGCGTATCTACCCATATCGCTTCACCTAGTTCACGATACCTCAACGTCACAGCGGGTATATCTTTATCATCAGTCACCTCTGCACTCACAGTGACAGGTAGCTGATAATCATAAGTATCAGGTGTAATCGTACCGATAACGGGAGCACCATCAGCACAAATCAGCCATTGCCCACCTAGACTACTACCCAGATTCGCGGGAACGGTCGTATTGCGCCCTTCATTATCAATCGCTTGAACCATAAAGGCAAAACACTCCTTCTCAGCAAGCGTCAGCGTTTGTGTACCACTATAGATATTGGCACCGATGGAGTTCATGGCATTTGTGCCAGCAGCAATAGCACTCGTTGTTGCTCGTTTCATCCGAGTCCCTGTTGGTACCAGGTGTTCCCAAATCATGTTAACCGTTTGGATACTGCCATCAGGATCAATAACTTCTGCTTCGATAGTCAAAGTCACTGGACCAGGAGATACCCCAACATTGATCAAGTCTTGCGCAGTTTGCGTGAGTTTGATGACGGGATTAGCACCAATCTTGAACGGTTCCTTATCTTCACCACCAGGATCATTGGTTTTCGGCGCGACATGCAAATGATGGTCTCCTGGACCAACATAAGTGAGCAATGACACGCCATAAGTGTAGATAATGTTATCAGCAATCTTGTCAAGGATTTTATCAAAGGGGTCTGTAGCGTTATATAACGCCCCATTCGTTTGATTGACCGCTTTAACAACATTACCCAACCTTGTATAAGAAACGCCATACACCTTGGTGGCATTAGCTATAACAACAGGTAATGCACTATTAATGTTATAGTTCTTGCTATCACCATTTTCGTCGGTGATCAGGATAACGGTTCGTTCCGCACCAGCACGGTAAGGATACTGTGAAGCAAGTACTAGACAATCAAACCATTCTTCATGCCCGCCACGAGCCTGTAAGCTACTGAACTCATTAATAAAATCTTGTTCAGACGGATAAAACTGTCCGTTGTACCGCTTTCGGAGATAAGGTGCTGGCCTTTGACCAAATGTGATCAAACCCAATTGCACATGGAAATTCTGACTGGATAGTTTATTAACGAAAGCCTGGGCATTCGCTTTGATTGCATTAATTTCACCACCCATGCTGCCGGAAACATCCATGCAGAATACAATGTCTGCCATTTTAAAAGGCGGTGGCGGCGGAACAATCGTCGCCTGTGTTGGATTATCATTTACCTTAACGGTAAAGTCACTCGCATCTAATATAGTATTAGGTGCATGGTTGTTATACAGGTCAAACGTACCTATAACGAGCGCAGAGCCGTCAGCGTTATCAATAACCTGTATGCCCGGATCGACATCAACGTTGTAACCCTGAAAGCTTGGCGTGCCTGCTACCGCAAAACCGGGTATCAGTAGCATATAAAGCCAAAACAATCGGGAATGCCATTTTTTCATAAATAACCTCCTATTCGACGTTAACTACAATGAATTCAAGAATGGGAAAATCATATTCACTTGGGGTACTTAAAGCCACAGCAAATACATAAAGCCCTGCATCAAGACCATGTTCCCCAGGCGACTTTTTGGCTAATAAAGAAATCATTCGCTCTTTGATTGGCGCATTAGCAAAATCAATATTACCACGGAGCCTAGCCGGTACAGGGGAATCCCACAGCACTCCCGTGCTGTTTTCATCAAAGAAATAAATGTCAGGCAGTTCACCATTTTCGTCAAATTTTGCATAAGCGGCATAGACATCATAAAGCCCATCACCATTGAGAGCCGTAATCAGTCCCAACTCTTCGCCTGGTCCAATATTTGCCGTATCGTTGCCGCCCACATTAATCAAATTTTTATTTGATAAAACGGCAATTTGCCCCACTGCTGTTGCTATCCCAGGTGATAGGGATATTGCGGCAGTAAGTGCTCCAGCAAGCAATCCCCTTGGAATTACTTTAATACACTGCTTTTTCATCATTCATTCTCCTTACAGATTGTGCATTCAAAAAAATGCGCGAAAAAATTATATCAGGTCACAGATTATACACCATTTTAAAAAATAAGTCCTTATTTTTTCATTTTTTTAAGTATTAATCTTGATAAAGCTTTATTCTATATAGCTCAAACACCTTAAAATTTTTTTGAGAATGACCAAAAATTAACACATTTGACAAGTGAGGTTATTTTTTTGTATAATAGTAGGATAAGTATATTACTTAATAAGCGATAAAATAGAAATATGTAATGGCTTCTGAATTAATAAATGGGCTAGAAAAAATGGATTAGACTAAGAATAAAGCTTAGTTTTTGAAATGGTGGGGCAAATATGGGGCAAATTTTAAAATTATTTTGCTTTGTACAGGATAAAGATTATTTTGGATAAATCTGGCGGGAAAGCGATTGTATATAAGGATTAAAACCGTTAACTATCAATAGTGATCGGAACACTTTTTTGTTAGTCAGAAATTTAACTCAGCCATAAATCCGATTTTGTCAAAAAATTTCGCTTAAACAAATCTTAAATAATAAAAAATTAGCAATTATGCAAAAACTATTCCAAAAAATATTGGTTTAAATCCTTTTCTTATATACAATCCTTGTCGTGATTGGTTTTATAAAAAACTTGATATTGAATGAATAATCTACAGAGCCTACCATTTTGATTTATGTCTAACAATGAGAGGTGTTCTACGCACTTTTATCTACAACTCTGGTATTAAAGAAAATCGCAACGCGAAGCCGTTAGCACTACATCCTTGAATGAGTTTCCAAAAAGGTGGCTATTCATATTTAACACCAAAGGGGATTGGTACATCTTAGGAATGTGCATAAAATAACCTCGTTTCGAGGTTTCAGTTTTTCTTCAAAAAATGGAAACCTCGAAAACTAAACCTGAAAGGTTTTGAAGTAAGTATATCGAAAAATTATTTCAGGCACGTTCCTTAGAAAATTTCTAATCCCAACGGTGTAAAAACATAAATAGCCTTATGTGAAATATCAGGACTAAGCCTTAGCGACTAAAATCGCACATTGTGCATAACCAATTATGCGATCCGAAACGCTACCCATCAATATTCTATCTAGCCCGGTACGTCCATGACTACCAACTACAATTAAATCAACTCCCTTATTTTCAGCTATTTCTATAATTGACATTGCCGGTCTGCCGCTCAAAATTTGCGCTTCGACGACAACACCTTCTTGTTTGATAAAGGATTCTACTCGTTTAATTATTTCAACCGTTTCTATGTGCCGTTTTTCTTTAAGTTCTGATTGCACCACTGATACGAGCAAAATCGGGGCATGTAAATATTTCGCCATTTTAACAGCAGCATTAGCCGCTATATCGCCATAGCGTGATCCATCAACGGCTACCAAAATCCGTTTGCCCTCTATCTTCGCAAATTTGGGTACGACCAATATGTTACACTGAGCATGTCCAATGACTTTAGCAGTGTTACTACCCATCATGAGTCGTTTCAATCCTGTATAACCTCTACGTCCCATGACAATGACATCGATCTGTTTCCGTTCTGCTTCTTCCAATATTTCCTGGTAAATTTCAATACCATGACGTATATTGATGTCGCAGTTCACGCCCGCTTTTTCGGCTGATTTTTGAACAGTTTCTAGGTGGGCGATGCTACTATTATCTTCCGCTTCAATCAATTGCCGCGCGAGTGATTCATGTTCTGGATTTATCATGAGCACAGACATTGCAGATAAACGACCATCGGTTCTTTGCACCAGCTTAATGGCTTCGCTTTCAGCACCCCGACTGGCTTCTGATTTATCACTGACCAAAAGAACATTTTTAAGGCGTCCTGTTGGTGATAATTGTATTGCCGATGCGGGAAAAGTCTCTACTTCTTCGTCGGTAGTCGCTTGGGCAATGGAAAATTCCTCTGCTAATGCTTCCTCCTTAGCATGTTTCATATAGCCTTTGATTAGGGCATAAAGAATAATAATTGCCCCTGTTGCCAATGCGAATATCAACATTCCAAAACTGGTGTAATTCAAAATACTGATAGTGGTTTCACTTAAAGGCTCAATTTCTCCCATTTCAGATAGATAAACCGGAACCTTGAGACCTCGACTAAACAATACCAATATCATGATCACGCCCATGACCATTTTGACCATAAAATCTTTGACATAAGTCGTACCAATGGCTCCTAACTGGACACCGAACAATGAACCTGCCAGGATAACCATAGCTAAACGAATATCGACAAAACCGTCTAAGGCATATTTAATCGTACCCCCCATACCCATCACAAAGGCAATAACCAATTCCGTAGCGGAAGCCATTAAACCAGGCGCACCTAATACATACATCATCGCCGGTACACCAATAAATCCACCTACCGCAATGGTCGCAGCTAACATGCCGGTTGCAAAGCCAAGGGGAATGGTAAACAGTACAGATATTTTAGTCCCAAGACTGGGAAAATACATCATGGTACCGGGGATATTAACGGATTGTACCCAACGTGCTAATTTAGTGATTTCATGTTCTTTTGCACCGACACTATCTGATTGTTTATAGATTTTAATGGCATCACGTAGGACATAACCCCCTACAATGGCGAGTACGACTACAAATACGAAAGACACATAAAGGTTTGAACCCACATCGCCAAAGGCTTCTTTGATTTGAGTTTGTATGCTGGCACCATAAAGTACCCCGGCTTCAGCAGAAATGCCCATAATCAGACCGAGTTTGAGATCTACCTGCCCATATTTTGCCCGTTTTATGGAACCAACTAGGGCTTTAGGGAATTTATGGCACATATTACTGGCAACAGCCATAATCGCCGGAACACCCATGCTCATCATCGCCGGTGTTAAAACAAAGGCACCGCCCGAGCCAATAAAGCCACTAACTAAACCGCCGATAAAGCCCACGATAAAAAGAAAGAGGATATCCTTCAAATGAAGCTCAAGAAATCCCCCTACTTCAAACGCTAAAGTAGCCACTTTGCCCGTGGCATCTGTTACCGTAATCATTTCTTGATCCGGTTTACCAGGCGCAATATAAGTAATTTCATTGCCCGAGCCCAGGATTTCGCCCTTTGAGGCTTTCCAAACAATATCACCCGTCATGCCGGATATTTTAAGCATTATCTCGTCTAAGGTCTCAACCTTAGGGTTTGCCGGTTCAAAGGGGCTATTAGTAAGTGTACTAGGTTGTGCCTGGGGTTCTTGTGCAACTGACCATCCGATAGTTGGTAGGCATAATAGCAAACCCATGATAACGAACAATCTGCTGATTCTTGATAGTGTAGTCATTATATTCTTTCTTAACCCCGCTTCTTAACCGATTTAGCTTTGACACCCAATAGATCCCAAAAGTGACCGGTAAATGTGCCATGTACCAATGAAAAAATAAAGGCAATGGAAATAGGCACAATGAAATACCAACCACCCTGTTTTGACCAATCCAAAATGGTTTCATTAAAATAGTAAAGTAAAAAGTAGAGTATCGCACTTAGCAAACCCAATGATACGGTCTGAATCATTGCGCCGGTTTTAGTTCCCATACGAATGAATTCTCCTTCAAGGTAAAATGGTAAAAGAAATTGCTAATTCAAAATTAGCACACACTAATAGTGTAACAGAAAATAAGGATTAATTGGAAATTATTTTGTCCCTGCTACAAGACCTGCCAGGTTTTAAAAACCTGGCAGGTCTAGGCTAAAACTTATCTGGAGATCTATATTTAGAAATTTTTTTCAAGTTGATTCAATAACTGATCTCTAGTACGAGAATGCCCACCTGTCACTTGGAAAAAAACTAAACTTTCAGAAATGACACATCGGATTAGCCCTTTGTAGCCATCATCGTTTTTTCCATAAATGGAATCATCATCAAAATTAAAATGTCGATAAAAACCACTATCTCTTAATGACATTTCTGCACGGCTTAAGCATTGCGCTTTATTAAGTAAAGTCTGTTGCCAATTTTCACTATTAAGTAAAGTCTGTTGCCAATTTTCAATCACGTCACGCTGCTCAGATCCCCTAGCCTGGGATTGAGTTGTAAGAGTGCTAACACTTTTATCGCCCTCAAAAGTGCTAATAGCTTTATCATCAGCAGGTGTATCATCGGCAGGTACCGTTTTTTGGGCAGGCTTGATACTTTTATTTCGCTGAATTTTATGCAGTAAAGTTTCGGCTTTTTGCCGAACATTTTTTGACTTCTTCGCCACTGCAATAACCACAATCACACCGGATTTGGATAAGCATTTAACCAATGCTTTATAATGGTAAGGATTACGATTACGATAAGCGGCAAATACAGTTGTACCACCTTTATATTGAACTACCTTTTGAAAGCCCTCATTTTTAAGCACCTGTTTTGCGACAGATAAGCAGGTAGAAGTTTTAAAAGATAAATTTTCCCCCACACTTATACCAAAATAGGGCGGCACTGCAAATGCAAGCGGCGAAACAAAAAGTAAGACAACCAACAATAATGAACAAATAGAGATTTTATTTTTCATGTCAAGTTCCGAAACATTTATATATAATGTTAATTATTTTACCATAAGCTCATCCAAAGCTAAATAGGAAAGTATCATGTCTCCAACAATGATGGCAATAATTGTATTATGCCTGTATGTTGTATTTTACCATTTTTATGCTAAAAAATGGCTTGCTAAACGAATTTTTATACTCAAAGAGTCGGCGCAAACCCCAGCTCATAGATTGCGCGATGATGTAGATTATTTGCCGAGCAATCAGTACGTTCTTTTTGGTCATCATTATGCCTCAATTGCCGGTCTTGCACCGATGCTTGGACCAGCTATTGCCGTGATATGGGGCTGGGTTCCAGCACTATTATGGGTCGTTTTGGGAACGCTGCTGATTGGAGCAGTGCATGATTTTTCCGCGTTAGTCCTTTCGGTGCGTCACGACGCGAAAAGTGTGGGTACGATTGTAAAGGATGTGATTCATCCACGCGCAAGACTTTTATTTTTGTTAATTATCTTTTTTCTGATTTCTTTAGCGATAGGTGTATTTGTTTTAGTGATTGCGGGGCTATTTGCAGCACCAGATCCTGCACATATTCCAGCTACGGCGCATCCAGAAGCCGTTTTTCCGACGATTGCCCTGATGTTGATTGCTATTGTCATTGGTATTTTAATTTACCGTTTTAAGCAAGCGATTTTATGGATGACGATGCTAGGTTTTGTTCTAATGCTAATCACGACTTGGGTGGGATTGTATATACCTATTACAGGTATTTCTGCTTTGAATTGGACCTGGTTACTACTTATTTACGCATTTGCGGCTAGTGTGCTACCAGTTTGGCTACTATTGCAACCGCGTGATTTTTTAAATTCTCTTCTTTTATACCTGGCATTATTTTGCATGCTCATCGGTTTTTTCATACTTTCACCTGAATGGGTCGCACCTGCTATTAATTTGCATCCAGAAGGGGCCCCCCCTATTTTTCCTTTCTTATTCATTGTGATTGCTTGTGGGGCGGTATCGGGATTTCATGGTATTGTGGCATCTGGCACAACCGCCAAGCAACTTGATAAAGAAACCCATGCGCCCTTTATTGGTTATGGGGCTATGATAGGTGAATCTTTATTAGCCTTAATGGCTGTTATGGCAACCACAGCAGGGGCTTTCAGTTCTCATGAACAGTGGGCTAATTACTATGGTTCATGGCAGCAAGCTGCGGGACTGCATCAAAAACTAGGGGTGTTTATCCAAGGAACGGGACAATTTGTCCATCAATTAGGGATACCACTTGATCTATCCCAGGCATTTATTAGTGTCGTCGTCGTTGCCTTTGCGATGACCAGTGTGGATACCGGTACGCGCCTGTTACGCTTTAATGTTCAAGAAATTGGGCAGACCCTGGGAATAAAATTTTTAGACAATCGTTATTTTGCGACGCTTATTGCCGTAGTAGCTATTGGTTTTTTTGCCTTCTTTCAGGTAGATGGTAAACCGGCGGGATTATTTCTTTGGACATTATTTGGAACGACAAATCAGGTTCTAGCGGGACTGACTTTATTGGCGGTGACATTATATTTATATCGTAAGCGTAAACCGATACTTTATACCATGTTACCAATGCTGCTTGTGTTGGGTACGACGATATCTGCTATGCTTATGAGTCTTTATGATGCAGTATTGACGGAACAATGGATGGTAACTATAGTGGGAGGGATTATCTTATTTTTATCTCTTTGGGTATTAGTCGAAGCAATTCTTACAATTCGTCGTATTAGGAATAACAATTAGGGCGTGAAAAAGGGCGAACACGCCGGTTCGCCCTACATTTTGTCGTCATTTTGAATAACAATTGAAGCAATAGTGAATGACTGACTTAAAAAATCCAAAACTTATATATTTGAAAGGCTTCCTATTTGGAGCGATAGTTTTATGCAGTTCCATCATCCTATTTTCCATCTACCCATCATGGCAAACAGCAGTCTTAATAGCTCTAATCAGTTGGGCATCAGCAAGAGCCTACTATTTTATGTTTTATGTTATTGAGAAATATGTGGATAGCAATTACAAATTCTCAGGTGTGTTTTCATTTATTCAGTATTTTATTTCTAAAAGAACAAAAGAAAAGTAAGGAACGTGCCTGAAATAATTTTTCGATATACTTACTTCAAAACCTGTCAGGTAATGTTAAAATATTTATGCGTACCTACTTAAAACAGCAGACTTTTTACGGTTACGCAACAGGCATTTTTAGTTCACGCCAAATTGAGCAAGCTACCTATGAAAATTTACATTTTCGATTCATTGCCGGTAACCTGCATCCTGATCACGATACAGTGGAACAACTACTTGAGTTAGGAGCGCTCGAAGACAATGGAATCCCTTTATCAAAAGAAGGTTCGTATCTTAAAGAAATAGTATTTGCACTGACAACTGATAACTGATTAAAATTTTGATACCCGTTTAGTATTATTCATACGACTTGAAAAGACATTGACCCGCTCACCCTTTTCAAAAGTGACATCGGCTTTTTGTACGACGACGATTTTTTGACCGCTATCCAGTTTAACGACGATTTTAAAGGCATTTTGATCGCTAACGCCCTTTTCAAACAAATCACCCAACATGCTACCTAAAATTATACCGCCTGTGGTGAAAATGTCTCTACCTTTGCCCCCGCCGAGAGTGCTAGCAGCAATACCACCAATAACGGCACCGCCGATAGTACCTATAACGGTGCCATCTTTTCTAATAGTCGCCGGTTCCGTACTTTCGACTACACCTTCATCAACATCTTCAGCTTGAAGTGCCTCACCTGAAGTATAGATTTTGGTTGAACGATCCGGTACACAGCCACCCAGTAAGATGATGGCGATAGATAATGCTATGATGATTTTTATGGTTTGCATAATATTTGTATCCTTAAAATAGATTAATATTGTTAATTATAGTATAATTATCAATTTATTATATGAAAATGTATAATTTCGTGTACATCCAAAGCTTTAGCTTTGGGGATAGACGCTAGTTTAACATTATCCTGTCCACTATCTACTTATTAATAGTCCTAATATAGAAATGATTCGTTTATCAATATTATCCCTCATCACGCTGTTTAGTTTACTACTAGGTGCATCACCTACCTGGGCAGTTTACGATTCAGCGAAAGTGAATAAAGAAAAGCCCTTAGAAATCGTAAGGGTTACGCCTAGCGGTGACGATGTTCCGCCTGGGCGACAAATTGTCCTGACCTTTAATCAGCCGGTGGTGCCGGTTGGGAAAATGGAACGCGATGCAGCGGCATTGCCGATTACGATTAGCCCTGCCTTATCTTGTCAATGGCGTTGGTTGAATACAACCAGTTTGGCTTGTGAGTTGGGTGATGAAACGGCATTAAAGCTTGCGACGCATTATCAAATCCAAGTTAAACCAGGGATTATGACCCAATCCCAACAAACCTTGGCTAAAGCCTATCAGCATGAATTTATCACCCAGCGTCCCGCCATTAATTATGGTGATTTTGAAATTTGGGAAGCCCCAGGCTTACCGAAAATTCGGGTGTATTTTAATCAATCCGTGACTCGTGACTCGGTAGCAAAACACCTCTATTTGGAAAATCCCAATGGAGAGCGCGTCGCTATCACTGTAGAACTGCCCCCATCAGATGAAGTTGATAAAACCGATTCTTCATTAACAAATCTCAATTCCCAAATCTGGATAGTCGCACCGCAATCTTCATTGCCCTTGGATAAGAAAATAACTCTGAAGGTAGAACCTGGGCTAATTGGGGAAGGACCTGAACGGGGTATTGAGCAGGAAACCATTACCAGTGCCCATACTTTCCCTGCTTTTCAATTCCTGGGTTTGGAATGTACAACTTTAAGTGCTCAAACGGTATTGATTCGCCCTAAAGATAAGCTGGATGAACGGTGTAATCCTTTGCGAGGTGTCTCTTTACGGTTTACCAGTCCTGTTCATAAAGAAGTTGCCAAAAAGAACTTACGGGTAAACCCTGATTTAGCCGGCGGACGCACCGATTATGACCCTTGGGAAAATATGCCAGGTGACTCTTCCCTGTATCAGTCGCATGATAAGGGTGACATTTATCGTGTTTGGTTGCCTACTCCTTTAAAGGCTTTCCATCGTTATCATTTAAAAAGTGCTCACCAGTCTTTAAAAGATGAATTTGGTCGTGCCCTATTGGTTCCGATTGATATACATTTTCTGACAGATCATCGTGCGCCTAATCATGTTTTTGAGCATAAAGTTTCGGTATTAGAAAAAGGCGTTGATAGTGAAGTGCCTATCGTAGTCACTAATCTCAAACAGCTTTCTTTGTATTACCACCAATTAACACCACAAGGATGGACAGCTCAAAAAACTCGGCAGGTATCGGTACAAACCGTCAAAGACATTGCTTTTAGGATGCCCTTGGGCATACGGGATTTAATCCCAGGTGAAACAGGCATTGTTCAAGGTTATTTTACAACGCGCCCTGATATTAATAATAAGAATGCGCCGTACTATAACCGGTTTATCAGCCAAGTCACACCCTATCATATCCAAGCCAAGTTAGGGCATCATAATACCCTAGTATGGGTAACGGATTTTGCGACCGGTTTACCTGTCAATGAAGCAGAAGTGTCGTTATATCGTGATACTTATGCGCCCGAAAAGTTGATGCCGGGACCATTGGCGGTTGCCATCACCGATAAAAATGGCATTGCCCTATTGCCAGGGACCAAATCTTTAGATCCTAATTTAAAACATGCTTATGTTTATGGGTTTGATAAAGAAGAGGATCGCTTTTTCATCCAGTGTCAGAAAAATCAAGAACGGGCTTTACTACCACTTGATTCACAATTTCGGGTTTCTATCTATGATCTAACAACAGATTATAGCTTTTATCCCTATATGCGATCTAAATATGGTCATATTCATACCTGGGGGACAACTGCGCAGGGAGTTTATAAAGTCGGTGACACGGTGCAATATAAGTTTTTTGTACGTGATCAAAGTAATAAAAAATTTGTGCCAGCACCGCAAAATGGTTATACCCTAAAAGTGATTGATCCAATGGGAAAAGTAGCTCATGAAGTTAAAAATCTGAGCCTATCGGAATTTGGTGCTTATCATGGTGAGTTTAGCCTGCCTAAAAACGCTGCGGTGGGTTGGTATGAATTTAAGCTATCTGCCCAGTTTAAAAAAGGTACCCATTGGTCGCCATTGCGTGTTTTAGTGAGCGATTTTACACCTTCTCCTTTCCGAGTCAAAACAGCGTTAAATGGTGAACTGTTCAAAATAGGCGAATCCGTCACGGTGGATACGACTGCCACTTTACATGCGGGTGGTCCTTATACTCAGGCACAAACGCGGATTCATGCGATTTTAAGCCCCCAATCTTTGCAGCCCACTCATCCTCAAACGAAAGGTTTTTGGTTTGATGTATTTATGGATGATGTCGATGATGAAACGGTGTTCAGTGTCGAAGATAAAAAAATCGATGATAAGGGGCAATTGCAAACTTCCTTTACCTTACCGACTAGCTCAAAAGTACTCTATGGCAAGTTGAGTATAGAAAGTGCAGTACGCGATGATCGTGGTAAGGATGTTGCTAATATGGCGACAGCCCATTATGTGGGACGTGACCGTTTTGTCGGTTTGAAAGAAACCAGTTGGGTTTTGACGGCTGGCACCGAAGCTAAAGTCTTATTAATTGTCGTTGATGAACAGGGCAATCCCATAAATAAGACTGATATCCAGGTCAAAATCGAACGGCGCGTGACAAAAGCAGCGCGTGTCAAAGGAGCCGGTAATGCCTATTTAACCCGTTACGAACATGAATGGGTTGCCGTTTCTGAATGTCAGGTAAAATCAAAAAAGGTAGCTAGTGATTGTACGTTTACGCCGTCTAGTGCCGGGGCTTATAAAATCACAGCAACCATTAAAGATAGTCAAGATCGTCCACATCATACCGAATTACAACAATGGGCGATTGGTAAAGACTATGTGATGTGGGAAACGACACCTGGGCATGGTTTAGAAATCGTCGCGGAGCAGGAAAACTATAAAGTGGGTGACACCGCCCGTTATTTAGTCAAAAATCCTTACCCCGGAGCGCAAGCGTTAATCACAGTAGAGCGTTTTGGAACACTCAAAAGCTGGGTACAAACCTTAACCGGAAGTATGGAAATTATCGAGGTGCCGGTAGAACCGGATTATGCACCGGGCTTCTTTGTTTCCGTAACGGTGATGTCGCCGCGAGTTGATAAGCCGATTGATAAAAATCAAGTTGATTTGGGTAAACCGGCTTTCCGTATGGGCTATGTCCAAACAAATGTCAAGGATGCTTATAAAGAATTAACGGTAGACATTCAAACGGATAAACCGGTGTATAAACCCCGTGAGCAGGTGACTATTAATTTACAAGCTCAGGCACGACATGCTGATATAGAAACGCAACCAATAGAATTAGCGGTAACGGTGCTAGATGAATCCGTATTTGATTTATTAGCATCAGGGCGAGATTACTTCGATCCTTATAAAGGATTTTATACCCTGGATAGTTTGGACATGACGAACTTTAGCCTACTGATGCGCCTAGTTGGGCGGCAAAAATTTGAGAAGAAGGGGGCTAACGCCGGCGGCGATGGTGGCACCGGTTTAAGTATGCGTTCATTGTTCAAATTTGTCAGCTATTGGAATCCATCTATCAAAACGGACGCAGCCGGTAAAGCACAAATTCAATTTACCGTACCGGATAATTTGACCGGTTGGCGCGTATTAGTGATGGCAGTCACCCCCGGTGATCGCATGGGTTTAGGAGACGCTAATTTCAAAGTCAATCAACCAATAGAAATTCGCCCCGTCTTACCTAACCAGTTAACTAGTGGCGATAATTTCCAAGCCGGCTTTAGTGTGATAAATCGCACTGATCAGGTGCGTACTTTGGAAATGACGTTAAAAGCCGATGGTCCGGTTACCCTGGTGGAATCTGAAACCGGCATGATAGATAGCATGAAGCAAACTATCTCTGGCTGGTATGGCTGGTTCGCCAGTTTTGTTGTGGAAGATTCAGATGAGATAGCACAACAACGTACCTATACGATAGAGGCGCAACCGTATAAACGTTATATCCGATGGTTATCGCTGGAAACAAACGATGCCGGTACGATTCAATTCACCGCGATGGCAACGGATGGTTCTGAAAGCGATGCATTAGAAAAAACCTTAAAAGTGCTACCTCGTCGCCCTTCAACTAGCGCGGCAACTTATGGTACAACGATAACTGATGAAGTCACTGAATCCGTTGCATTTCCAAAAGATATTCATACAGATGTCGGCGGTGTGAGTGTAATCGCTTCGCCCACCGTGATAAGCGGTGTTGATGGCGCGTTTGAATATATGCGTGATTATCCTTACGCATGTTGGGAGCAAAAACTCAGCAAGGGAACGATGGCTTCACATTATAATAACCTGCGCCCTTATTTAGATGAGGGCTTAACTTGGGAAACAAGTCTTTCGTTGCCTGAAGAAACGATTGCTTTAGCTAAAGAATATCAAGCCCCTAATGGTGGCATGGCTTATTTTATCGCTAAAGATGAACGTGTCAGTCCGTACCTGAGTGCTTACACAGCTTTAGCTTTTAACTGGCTCCGTGAAAGTGATTATCAGATTCCTGAAACGGTTGAAAATCAATTGCATGAATATTTGCAGACGTTGCTACGGAAAAATGTGATGCCGGACTTTTATTCCAAAGGCATGGCATCATCAGTACGAGCCGTTGCACTAGCAGCCCTCGCAAAATCAGGCAAGATTACCCGTAATGACATCAGGCGTTATCAACACTATATTCAACGTATGGATTTATTTGGGCAATCGCAATTTTTAGCGGCGGCGTTACAAGTGCCTGGCACAGGTAAAATCCGCACTGAAATCGTGAATATGATTTTAGCACACGCTAATCAAACGACAGGTAAAGTGTCATTTACCGAAACACGGGATAGTGGGTATAAACGTATGCTGTCATCAGATTTGCGGACGCAATGTGCCATACTGAGTAGTTTAAGTGAGTATGATTATGTCATGGGGGATCAAACCAATGTCGGTGATATACCTTTTAAACTGGTACGTAATATTACCCAAACGCGGAAAAACCAAGGGCATTGGGAAAACACGCAAGAAAATATGTTCTGCATGAATGCCCTGATAGCATACGCGCGTGTTTATGAAAAGACACCCCCTTTAATGACGGTACGGAGTTGGCTGAATGATGAGCCAATCCCTTTAGAAAAGGATGAAACATCGGCTTCGTTTGATGACGTGAAAAATCCACCTGTGACGTTTACTCATCAAATGACTGAGAATGATCCAGGGCGTGAAGCAACGATTAAGTTGGAGCGCGAAGGGCAAGGGCGGCTTTATTATACCGTTCGCATGACTTATTCTGAAAAAGTGGAAAAAGCCACAGCAGTGAATGCTGGCATTGAAGTCAACCGCGAGTATCATGTTGAGCGTGATGGCGAATGGGTATTGCTAACGAGTCCGATGAAAATTAAGACAGGTGATTTAGTCAGGGTAGATTTATATGTGTCTTTGCCCGCAGCGCGTCATTTTGTCGTAGTTGATGATCCAGTTCCTGGTGGTTTAGAACCGGTTAATCGTGATTTAGCCACAGCTTCCCAAATAGATGCCGATAAAGCGGAAGGGCAATATGCTGGTGGTTCACTCTGGTTTAGCCATAATGAATGGAATGAATATGGTTTATCCTGGTGGAATTTCTACCATAAAGAACTGCGTCATCATGCCGCGAGATTTTATTCAGATTACCTCCCAGCCGGAAACTATCACTTGTCTTATGTCGCTCAAGCGATTGCCCCTGGTGAATTTAGTGTGATGGCAACACATAGTGAAGAAATGTATGAGCCTGAAGTATTTGGAAAAGGGATGCCTGCTAAATTAATTGTGGAGCGGGATGAAGATTAATCGTTAATTGTTAAAGAAATCCGATTTTTTCAAAAATCGGATTTCTAAATGAAAAATTAACCTGCCCTGATTTTCACGCGCTGGCACTTTGCCATTAAGTTAAGCAAGTGTAGGGTGGGTAGTTTCATTGCACCCACCATTAATAAACACCATTAATAAAAAAGGTGGGTTTCGCTCTACCCACCCTACGCTCGCTCCGGGTCTTGCCCACGATGCACCGGATTTTGCGGCAACTCCAAAGTATCCTTACCTTTATTCACCTTATCACTCGCTTGCTCATAACCAGCCTTTTCTTTAGACGGGATATGCGCTCTTTTTTTATTATGTTTAATGGAATTTATGCTCATGTTTTTTTAACCTTGATTGATGAATTATATGTAAAATTGCAAAGAGAAAATTGGCTATAATTGATTATATTGAGCTAATTCTTTATCAGAAATATCAGCCGATGAAACCAATTCATAATGTCGCTCAGACATTTTTTTGACTTCACCATTTTGCATGATAAACTCAAAAATAGATATTTTATTAGAATCAATAAATTGAGCAGCTATAGCCCTACAAATTAACTCTGGATATTTATGTTCACAAAGACGAATATCTTGTTCAATTTGAACAATACCTATTTCATCAGTTCCACCTTTTGCTTGTATAGGAAATATAAATTGTCTCCCTAATTTATCGACACCAACATATATTTCATCCGTTTCTACTTGCCCAATTCCCGGAACAGTCGTTCTCAAGTGATTTTGTAAAGAATAACAAGTCACTCCAGTGAAAATATCTAACAACCGATTGTATCTGAGCTTGGTAAGTAATGCTTGTTCATCATCCAAAGCATATTTTTCAACTATACTAGGTGTTGCATTTGGAATTTTTATTGCAAACATCATTTTATCAGGCAAAATTCTCGCTTCTGTTACCAGTTCAAAAGTATATTTGGCTCGTCCAATATTTTTAATAATCCATTCTTTATCCTTAGATGCTTTAGCCACAACAGAACTTGGCAAAGAAGCCCTAAATTTAAATGAATAAATGACATCACCTAAATTTTTGGGTAATTTAATATTTAATTTTTCAGCAGTTGTTTCAAGATCAACCCGTTGGAAACATATCTTGGTATCTCCATCCTTGTATTTTTGAAAGAAAATATCTTCTATTAACTGTGAATATCTACTTTTCTTATGACTTTTCATTTATTTTCCTTGCCATCGAAGCAGTACAATTTCTTCTCTCAATTGTTCTTTTGTTATTGTTGATAATCTGGTTCTAAAAAGATCGATACTGACTAATTCATAACCCATATTAGTGGCAATATTTGCCAAGAGTTCTCCGGTACGAACCGGTATCCTAAAATAAGAAGCTTGATCTCCAACAACATAAGCCAATTGTGCGCCGGAACGAAGTATTGGTTTTAACTCTTTAAGATGACGAGCCATTCCACCAAAATAATTTCTAATAACTTTGTGATAAAGACGTTCAAACCCTGATGTTTTGCCTAATTCAATACGCATCGCTTCTATGGCATCAGCTAATTCAACAATACACTTATTATTTGCAATCCACTGTTCATCATCATCACCTTTGTATATATTTCTCGTGTTGGAACGCAATAAAACTTCTTTACTTTTACGCAAATCTTTTTTAACCGACATAAAATTAAGTAAGACTGCTTCTAATCGAGTTATTCTCGTGTAATCTTTCTCATTGGGATAAGGGGGAGAAGTCATAACAAAATCTATGGACTGCCGACTTAACAGATGACTCATTGCCCTTGCATCACCTAAATATACTTTAGCCGGAATCCTTTTCTTAGAATGATAACTTTGTAAATCCAATACCATTTTTTGAATTTGCTCTAACCAAAGCTCGACAACAGATACATCAATTTTCTTTTTACGACGGACTCCAACTTCAGGGCTAAAACTCAGATTGCTATACGAAAAAACCAGCTGTTTTGCAAAAGCTGTTTGTTCAATATCATTAAAACGTGCATCCTTCAAATCATTCAAAACTTCAAGAAATACCAAAGATTTATGTAACGGTATCACACTAATAGAATTTTTTATCAACAATTTTTCTCTTTCAGTATCAAGATATTTTAAGTTATTTCCACAAGCTTTTAACCTTTGTTTAACTTCTTTAGCAACCAATGAAGAATGTTTTAGCAAAGAATCGCAATCAATATTCCAATTAATTTTAGTTCTTGCCGCCATTTCAACAACCGGATTTGCTTCAATACCAATAGATGGAATACCAAGCTTTTTGCTTTCCACTAGCGTTGTACCGGTACCACAAAATGGATCAAGGACTGTGTGCTTATTATTAATCTTTAATTTCTCAATATAATGACGCACTAAGTGGGGTGGATACGACAAAACAAACCGATACCAATCATGAATCCCAACATCTTCAGTATAAAGTTTGTTCTGTTCTAGCCCCAATTTATTTTGTATTGCGTATGACATAATGTTTTAAAAAAATTTTCCAGAAAAATCAAATTGTAGAACTTAGTTTAACAAACTCTTCACCTTATCAATTAACTCATTCTTAATATTCCGAATATCATTTGCGATTTCAATAAAATGCCACTCTGCATAACCATATTTATCTTTCACCGCATTCACAGCCGGCAACCAACGATTTTCAACATACCATTTTTTCTCCGCTTTATCCTTATTCATGCCAGTGATTTCTATCACCAAATTAACCAATACGCCATCTTTTCGCTTCACTCTAATAAGAATAGAGAAATAGGGGACAGACCACATTTATTAAAGTCCCAAATTTAAGTCGGGTAGTTTCGGTAAAAAAATAATTGGGGATCAGAGTAACATTAACTACAATTGTTTCTTCTGATATGAACCAATACCCCAATTAAAACGACCACCTTTTACGCTTGAAACCTGGGTTTCAAGTGTTTGTGCTAATGGACCGGGACCATAGATACAAAAAAAACAGTTCTCAGTGGCTCCAGTCAATCACCATATAGTCAAAAATGACTTTCAAGATTTGGGCACCTATAGTACCACGTTTTGAAAAATTAGAAATTAACCTGCCCTACTGATGCTATATCCTTTTTTCGCTCTACCCACCCTACGCTCCAATGCCCTTAACTTAATGGCATTGGGTGGTTGCCCATCATAACAATTTGATAATTATTTAGGTGGGCAAATAAACACTTGCCCACCCTACCTGACTTTTTCGTACCTACATAAATATGTTAAAATATCATTTTTGTGGAGAAAGCGATAACGTATTCACCTACCATTTTTACTCTGACAATTAAATGAAGAAGTGATTGAGTATGCCTTATCAAACGGTTACATTCCAAGAAGCTTTAGAAGTCGTTGAATCACTGTCGGAATATCAACAAGAGAACCTGTTAGATATTATTCGACATAGATTAATTGATCATAAACGACAATTACTGGTAGAAAACATTAAAAAAGCTAAATTTGTGCCCTGACATTGAAGAAACTTTGGAACGATTAGCTGAAAATCCGTATGCGCCTCTCTTAGCGACTCATAAACTCAAGGGGAAATTATCAGGTTTATGGGCTTGTAGTGCAGGATATGATCTCAGAATAATATTTGATTTTATTAAAAGTGAAAACCAAACGGAGGAAGATATTTTATTGCTTGGAATTGGAACACACGATGATGTTTATTAATACTATTGACTGGGAATTATTCTAATCAGGAAAGTCGGGATGCCCTAAATAATTATTATAAACCTGACAAGTTTTGAAAACCAGTCATGTTTGTGTTAAAATATCATTTTATAGCTTATGAGGGCAACACATAGTGAAGAAATGTATGAGCCTTCGGTAGTAGGTAAAGGGGTGCCTACTAAATTAATTGTGGAGCGGGATGATGATTAATAGTTAATTGTTAAAGAAATCCGATTTTTTGAAAAAAATCGAATTTCTAAATGGAAAAAATCGAATGCTGAGGTTTGAAATCCTGAAAGCTGAATTGACAGCAATGATCAAAAAAGATGGCGATTGGTGGTTGGGTTGGGTTGAAGAAATCCCCTGTGCCAATGCACAAGAAAGAACTAAGGACAAATTAATGATTAGTTTAAAAGAAGCGGTAAACGATATTTTAGAATTGCGCAGTGAGGAATCAAGAAAACAGGCTGCAAATGAGGATTATGAAGAAATCTCTCTGGTGATATGAAACGTAATCATTTAATAAAAGATTTATTAAAACAGGGCTGTGAATTATTAAGAGAAGGGGGGCGACACTCAATATGGAAGAATCGACAAACTGGTGATATGACGGCTGTACCCCGACACAATGAGATAAAGGAATTTATGGGCTGAAAGATATGCAAAGACCTTGGTATTAATGAACCATAAGATAATAAGCCAGGTAGGTTCTCATATTAACATAATTCTGAAAAAATGTTAACTCCTTTTTGGTAGGGCAAAAATGCTAATTCCTTATTAATTAGGAATTAATAATTAATTGACAATTCAAAATTTTTAAAACGATTGAAAAATATTTATGCTTGTCACACCTTTAAAATTGCCACAAACGAATATAATTATTTTGACCAGCAAAAATTAATTTAGAAAATGGGTTGACCTTTTTTGAAGTATCTGGTAATATGAACGCCTCATTAAAAATCATTTATGACTATTGATGATTGACGGAATAACTGATAACTGAGCCTTATGGTGTCTAATGGTCCCGGTCCTTAGTGTCACCTACCATTAGAAATACCCTTTTTTGAAAAATGGTAGCGAGCGTGGTGTGGAACGAGCTTTACTGCACCTACCCTATTTCGTATACCAATAATTAAGGAGTCACACAATGAACGATGCAATAAAGACGCTGATTATTCCTGGGTTGAAACAACGAAATGCTGAATGTTTGCGTTCAGTTGAAGCTTGCTTAGAAGTTTATCGAACACGAATTAGGGATTTAGAATTTCGGATTTAGCCTCAGATGGTGGGCAAGAAAAAGACCTTGCCCACCCTACATAAAAAAACTGACATCAAATTGAGATCACACTCAATTATTTTGTACACGTTCCTAACCATTAACCCTTAAAACTCACCACTCCACAAGTTTTGAAGCAATCCCAATACTCTGTTCTACACACAAATCACGCGCTTGTTTGGTAAAACCACCTAAAGATAAATAAGCCGGTAAAACTTTCACGTCTGGGAACTGAGTTTGATAAACTTGAACTTTTTCTTGAAAATCAACAATGAGTTGCTTTCCTGTGGGAGCTTCCGTTTTTTTCACTTCTATTAAAACGACTCGTTCATCCGAAGATTCCGCCACGATATCCAGTTCCATATCCTTGCCATCTTCACGCTGAAAGTGAACTCGTTCTTTCACTTTTTGCAAGTTCAAGGTTGTGGTATCGGTGACATTGGAAAAAAACAGAGATAAAGCAAACCGTTTGCGATTTCTCATCGCAACGGCTAAGATGTGTTCGGCAAATTTGCCCCCATAATAATTGACTTTGCCCTGTAATTGCTTGTTTTTCTGAGTCAACAGGGCAATTTCTGCCGTAAATTCTTGCTTCATATTGGGTGCTGCATCTTTAATTTCTTCTTCAAAGCGATTACGTAGCACCAAATTAAGCGTGCCATCCTGTAATCCTTTAAATTGAATATCAGAAACGCCCCGATGAATTAAATCCGCTTCTTTAAGCGTTTTTAATTGCCGATGAATCTCATTTACCTCTAAATCTAGCCTTAATTCTTCCTTCAATTGTCTGGGGGTAAAGTAGCGATCATGATGCTTACTCAAGTATAACAAAATATTTTTGGCATTGAGATTATTCACTTGAGCAATTGTGTATTCAATATATTCTTCCCAGGTTGAAAACATTTCCGCCATCTCAGCCGAAACTTCATAATTGACGGTATTAATCACCCCTTCTTCAGTGGTTAAATCCTTCTCATCATAATCACTGAGTATGATACACGAGATAAAAAAAGGATCAGCCATACCCAATTGGTTGATTTGCAAAGCTGTTTCGTTCGTAATCGCTTGTTCATAAAACTGAGCATATTGATAAACCGCTTGCAAGCCTTCATTTTCCGTTAAATAGGGAGAAAAGCGAACTTGCTTTAAGCGCCCCCCTTTTAAATAGCGACTCATAATTTTCAGCAACCAGTTAGCATAAGAACCGGTCACGAGCATCGGTGCGACTTTAGACTCGGCTAAGGAGTTATAAATGCCAGGTAAACTCTCATCAGGCGTACCTTCACAGTTTTCATTTCGATAAACAAGGTTAATGTATTGAAATTCGTCTAAAATCACTACAAGCCGTTGATCATACAAATCGGCAAAGCGATGGGGTGCGGAACAAGCCGTTTTCCACATTAAATCATGACTACCACCAACTACCTTATTTTGAAGTAGGAACTCGACATCATCAATTAAAGGAGTTATATCGTTCATGACACCAAATTCTCTGATTTGTTCTAAAGAGGGCGGATGTTTTATCCATTTTTGTGATCGAGTCATAAAAGAAATATATTGCGAAGCAAATGCACGATAATAATCAATTGCCAAATCAGGAAGCCACATTTTAATTTCACCAAACTCAAAATAAAATGGAATCACCGCGCCATTCTCACTCCACAACTGATTAAAAATCCGTTGTACAAAAGCCGTTTTACCGCTTTTACGTCGGGCGATAATGACTCTGGATTTAGAAAGTCTTTTCGGAATATTTGCCAACCAGTTGTCGAAATATTTCAATTCCCATTCTCGCCCAACGAATAACGCGGGTTCACCGATTTTCTCATTTAAAGGATACTGCATACTTTTTACCTTTTAGTCTGAATAGCATTCAAACCTGACAGGTTTTCAAAACCTGTCAGGTTTAGTTTTGGGTTTTACCATCTATAGCTGTAAAAATTGCCTTGTATAAGATTGCGTCTGCCCCGCAACCTGTTCTGGAGTGCCAGTCGCAATAATATCCCCTCGACTTTAATCACCCCGTCGCCTTGGCAAGCTTCACAGCGCCCTCCTTTGACATTAAAGCTAAATTGCCCTGGTTTGTAGCCCCGTGAACGGGATTCTGGAGTGGCTGCAAAAAGTTCTCGAATGGGGCTAAATACCCCAGTATAAGTCGCCGGATTAGAGCGCGGTGTTCGCCCTATTGGGCTTTGATCAATATCAACCACTTTATCTAATAGCTCTAAGCCTGTTATTGCCTGATAGGGCGTGGTATCTAAATTTGCGCGATTGAGTTGATTCGCCGCTATCGGATACAAAGTATCATTAATCAATGTCGATTTCCCAGAGCCAGAGACACCTGTAATACAAGTCATTAAGCCTAATGGTAAGGTGAGCGTGATGGATTTTAAATTATGAGCTGTTGCGCCCTGTAATTTTAAAACTTGTTTATTATCAATAGGTTGGCGTTTTTTCGGTATCACAATGCACCGCTGTTGAGATAAAAATTGCCCTGTAACTGATTCAGGGGCTTTAAGAATCTTTTTGAGTGAACCTTGCGCTACCACGCGCCCACCATGGACACCAGCCCCAGGACCCATATCAACAATATGATTAGCGGCGCGTATCGCCCCTCTAAACCTGCACCGATTTGGCTGGCGAGGCGGATACGTTGCGCTTCACCGCCCGATAAGCTGTCGGCACTGCGATCTAAAGTGAGATATTCAAGCCCGACATTGACTAAAAATTGTAAGCGCTCAATGACTTCTTTGAGAATTTTAGCGGCAATTTTGCCCCGTTGCCCTGGTAATTTTAATTGTTCAAAAAATGATTTCGCCGAAGAAATAGCAAGGGCGGTTAATTGAGGTAAACTATAATCTTTAATAAAAACATGACGCGCCGCATTATTCAAGCGCGTACCTTGACAATCCGTACAAGCTTGCTGACTTAAATATTTTGATAACTCTTCGCGCACCTTATGAGATTCTGTTTCCCGATAACGCCGTTCCAAATTAGGAATGATTCCTTCAAACGGTTTTTGACGCGCAAAAGTCGTTCCCTTTTCGGTAGAATTAACAAAATGAATCGTTGTCGTACCACTACCATATAAAATCACCTCCCGAATTTCTTCCGATAGGGCTTCAAAAGGGGTGTTGAGATCAAATTGATAATGGCTACTTAATGATTGCAACATTTGAAATGAAAAAGCATTTTTATTATCCCAGCCCCGTATCGCGCCATCTGCTAAACTAGCTGAAGGATTAATAACCACTTTAGCCTGATCAAAAAATGGTTTCACCCCTAAACCATCACAAACGGAACAAGCACCCACCGGATTATTAAAAGAAAAGAGGCGCGGTTCTAATTCGCTCAGACTATAAGCACATTCAGGGCATGAAAATTTTGAGGAAAATGATAAGGGCTTACGTCGGGTTTTATCCATAAAGTCCACTTGTGCCAATCCATCCCTTAATTTTAAAGTGGTTTCAAAAGATTCAGCTAAACGCAATTGTATATCTTCACGAGCTTTAAAACGGTCAACAACGACTTCTATTGTATGTTTCTTGCGTAAATCAAGTGGGGGCGGATCATCTAACATGACAATTTCCCCATCTATCCTAGCACGACTAAACCCTTGTTTTTGCAAAGATTCTATGATTTTAACATGCTCACCTTTACGCGCATTGCCGCGCATACGCTGACAAGGATTCGACATAACGCCGTTGCCCTTCCGCATAAATCGTATCAAACGCTAAGGAAGATTTACCAGAACCGGATAAACCGGTGATGACAATCAGTTTATTGCGAGGTAAATCAAGATCAATATTTTGTAAATTATGGGTTTTGACACCGCGTAAATGGATCGTGTTCATTATAAAATTTATTTGTTATACTTTGGAGGTTCATGTTTTCGTTTTTTTAGAAAGCGACGTTCTAAAATTCTAATAGAAAAAAGGCTTATGCTTTATTTTAATTAGAGAATTTTATATTAATATATTCTTATGCCACGTCATCCACGAGTACACATTGATAACTTACCGTTACACATTATCCAACGCGGACATAACCAAGAAGCCTGCTTCTTTTGTGATGCAGATTACAAAGCTTATCTTCATTGGCTTGGTGAAGTCCTTAAAAAGGAATCTTGTACACTCCATGCCTATTGTTTAATGAAAAACCATATTCATCTTTTAGTGACACCTGAATATGCTGAATCTATATCTTCACTAATCATTGCTTTGAGCCGGAAATATGTCCAATATATCAATAAAACCTATCATCGCACTGGTACTTTGTGGGATAGTCGTTACAAATCCTCACTTATTCAGGAAGAAACCTATTTGTTAGCTTGTCAACGTTATATCGAACTGAATCCAGTACGAGCATCTATGGTAAAGGAACCTGCATTGTATCGTTGGAGCAGTTATCGCTTCAATGCTTTGGGAAAAGCGAATCAATATGTATCGCCACATTCCGTATATCTATCTCTTGGAAAAAATTCAAAATCAAGGCAAATTGCCTATAGAAGCTTGTTTCAATCCGAGCTCGATACCAATGCATTCAGTGACATCCGGCTCGCTATTACACAGAGTCAACCTTTGGGAAACTCACACTTCTATGCAAAGTTAGAAACCATGATGATGGGACAACTTTGTTCACCGAAACCAAGGGGTAGACCAAAAAAACAGAAATACAAGAAGATTGCGAAGAACCTCAAGCAATGATAATTACCGTTATAGCAATTTTCGTTTGGGTTAAATACAAAAAAGGGCAAACACGCAGGTTTGCCCCTACGAATAAATTGAAATGGATAATTCAAATGAATCCTGATTCAGACGTTTTTTACCGCCCCCGCATAAATAAACTATCCAACTCTTTCAAACTCATTTGCGTCCAAGTTGGACGACCGTGGTTGCATTGATTGCTACGTTCTGTATTTTCCATATCCCGCAATAGGGCATTCATTTCAGTTAAGCTCAATTGCCGATTAGCACGTACCGAGGTATGACAAGCTAAAGTGGCTAAAATTTTCTGTACATTTTCTTGGAGTCGGTTACTTATATCAAAATGTGATAAATCGGCTAAGACATCACGTACCAACATCGTCACATTGGCATCCGTTAATAGCATTGGTATTTGGCGTACAATGAGTGTTTCTGGTCCGGCGCGACTGATCTCAAATCCTAGTTGATTAAATAATTCAAGCTGTTGCTCTGCTATTTCGGCTTCATGCTCACTCACTGATACAGTGACAGGTACGAGCAAAATTTGGGCACTCAGGTTATCCGCTTGCCAGGTGGATTTCATCTTTTCATAAGTAATGCGCTCATGGGCAGCGTGCATATCCACTAATACTAAGCCTTCAGCATTTTGAGCAAGAATATAGACTCCATGCAATTGGGCTAGGGCATAACCTAAAGGTGGAATTGGTTGTGAGGGTATCGTATAATCTTCAGGATCAGGAAATGATTCTTCTGACAAGAGCGGTGCTTGCAATGCTTCATAAATTTGCGTTGTTTCACGTATTGCTGAGGCAGAAGGGCGTTTAGGGAGATTAAGTTGTTTATGGGTGCTGGTTGCCGGAGAAGTTTGAGGGGGGTGTATTGGTGGACCACCGACTTGGCTCGGAGAAGTTTTCGCGAGACGATTTTGCAAGGTATTAACTAAGAAATGATGCACTAATTCACTTTGGGCAAAACGAACTTCATTTTTCGTCGGGTGAACATTCACATCAAGCTCACTGGGATCAATTTTTAAATATAGTACATAACCAGGATGGCGACCGCTGTATAGCACATCTTCATAAGCTTGACGTATGGCATGATTGATCAGTTTATCGCGGATAATACGCCCATTGACAAAAAAGTATTGCATATCGGGCTGACTGCGCGAATAAGTGGGTTGCGTGATCCAGCCTGTTAATTGTAATTCGCTAGACGTTTCTTGAATATTTAAAACCTGTTCCACAAAATCGGGACCACATAGCATGGCAACTCGTTGTAATTGTTCTTCTTCAGTCGGTGCCACTTTTAAAGCCATTAATGTTTTGTGGTTATGCGTCAATTTAAAACATACATCAAAACGACTGAGGGCTAAACGTTTAATCGTTTCATGTATATGCCCAAATTCAGTTTTATCGGTGCGTAAAAACTTGCGCCGTGCCGGGGTGTTATAAAATAAGTCTCGTATTTCTAGCGTTGTACCCACGGGATGCGCTATTGGCTCCGAGGTGGATGGTTCTACTTGCCCTTCTAAACGAACACAATGCCCTACTTCATCATTATAAAAACGCGAACTTAACATTAATCTGGAAATAGATGCAATACTTGCCAGGGCTTCACCCCGAAAACCTAAGCTATTGATACGATTTAAATCATCTAAGTCTTTGATTTTACTAGTAGAATGCCGATCTAACGCTAATAAGAGTTCTTTTTGGCGAATACCAAAACCATTATCGCGAACCCGTATAAGGGCAATACCGCCCTGCTCAATATCAACCTCAATATTGTCAGCTTTGGCATCCAAACTATTTTCTAATAATTCTTTCACCACTGATGCCGGGCGTTCTACCACTTCCCCCGCCGCAATTTGATTAGCGATTAATGGAGGTAATGGATGGATAGAGGGTACATTTTGATTAGTCATTTTTTTTGAAAAGCTTTATAAAAATTTTAGGTTAAATTATAAATTATAATATCATTAAGTACAACGGATTTAGGAAATTAACGGTTTGTCGTGATTATGTTAAAATAAATTTTGATAAGCAGCATTTTTTTTAAAACGGTGTTTTTATCAAAATCTAATATCTGTTTCTTTCCATAATCCGTTGTACTTCCATTAAAAGGAATATAACTTATGAAAACAGGCGCAAGGGAAATTATAACACCTCGTCCTAAAATGTCTCTGACTATCCCACAGGGTATGGCACCCGTGGAGTTTTTTAATAGTCCCGCTAATTTGAAAAACTTAGCGGAAGAAAACGGTTTATTTCGCACACCTGAAAACCTGTTAATGTATCGCAAATTGATTGGTCACAGTGTCGAATTTGATGCCTCAATCATTTTAGATACATCCAAACGTATCTTAGATCCATTAGGGCGCCCCGTCAGACGTGATCAAATGTCGCGTCAACAAAAGAAAGTTTGGAGCCAGATGACTCGTATTATGTTTGAATACATGCTGGAAAAATACCCTGATCCGGCAGAACACCTGATTCTTTTCGGTGAAGCCAGTTTAGATGCGACCTGGCCACTTAATAAGCCAGGCGTGCCAAGTATTCGCATGATCCATAACCATTTTATGGCGTTTCCAATGCAAGACTTGGAAAATGCTAAACTGGCTAATGCGAATGATCTGAATTTGACTGATAGTGGACATCATAGTTTGTTTTTACGACATTTAAGTGGTGTTTATCACGAATTTTTGGAAGTGTTGGATTTACAAATATTGTCTCAAATTCCAAGCAACGAGTCTGCAATCAAATTAACGGGTTATCCACAAGGCTTGCCGAGTTGGGAATTAAAGGGCGGGGTTTCACTCCTCAAAAATCAATATTTTTGGTATGAATATGAGCAGGTGCTATTGGGTTTCCTTGATTTTTATCGCACCTTTTTCGCTTTAGTTTCTACCGGCGAACCACATGTGCCAAAACAGGCTAATTTTCCTCATCAAATCAGTGAAGTGTTATTAGACAGCGGACGATTTCAACGTGTGGCTCGCGATTTAAGAGAAAAAGTGATCCAAGACCCTCTGTTTGCTAATGAGATTCGTTGGAGACCCGCCTATAAACAACTACTTTATCGTGATGATAAGGGCAGGTTGATTGTGACGATTTCTCAAAATTCCGTTGGCAATGCGATTACAGAACTGTTGGGCATAGTCGTCAAACGGAAAGAAGATGAAGCGACTTATGCTGCCGTTGAACCGGGCTTAGTGACTCGTTTATTAGAAGCGAGAGAAAAACTGGTTGAAGCTAATCTAGGCGAAGTGATTGCTGCGCCTTCTTGGCGAAATGGAGAATTTGTTCCACGAACGTAGGGCTGAGACCTGCCAGGTTTTTTAAACCTGGCAGGTCTGTCGTTAGTATAAAACTTTAAATCTAAATTGGAGATTAGCCATGTTACAAACTTACGAAGCCACTTACAATGGCGAACAATTTCGTTGGATTAACCAGGCACCGCCTAAACTAGATAAAGAGGTGCCTGTTGTGTTGGTGATGGACGTGGAAAAGACCGCGATAAAACCCAAAAAAAATCTCCACGACGTTTTACAACGCACTCGTGGTGCATGGGGTAAAGGAAAAACACTGGATGAAATTGATGCGGAAATTAATGAAACACGTCTACAATATGAAGAGGTGATTGCTATATTAAATTTTGATTTGATGGACACGGTAGCCGGTTGGCAGCTCCATGATATAGGGCATCAAAAGGGCTTAATTGAAGGAGCCCGGGAAATGCTTCTTGATGTCCTGGAAGAACGATTTGGAATTGTACCCAATGACATAATTCAGGATATTCACACCGTTTCTATACGTGATAATTTGAAACAACTTCATAGGCAAGCCATCCGATGTCCTAATATAGACGGATTTGAGGAAATGCTCTCATATACGAAAAATTTTGAATCAGGATTAACAGGATTTAAGGATTGACAAGATTAAAAAACATAAGAATCAAAATGATGATAAGATGATATAATTTTTAAGGGCTTATTATAATAATATCTTTTCATCCTGTAAATCCTATCATCCTGTCAATCCTGATTCAAACTAAAAAAGGAACCACAAAATGAAAATACGCGATTTATTCCTACTTTCCCTTATACTTTCCCAAGCAGCCTGTTTGCCGCAAACGAAGGAGATACCAACGACTCCCAAAACAGCAGCACCGCCCACAACACCTGCTATCTCAAGCACCCCACCCATCCTACAAATTGATCCCGGCGGTCATAAGGCAAAAATTAAGGATGTCACCTTCACGCCCGATGGACGTTATTTAGTCTCGGCATCCAATGACAAACTCATCCGCGTCTGGGACTTGGAAACTGGTAAAACTGTGCGGACGCTACGAGGGCAAATCAGCGCGGGTGATGAGGGCAAGATTTATGCGATGGCACTGTCTCCAGATGGGCGGTGGCTGGCAGCGGGGGGATATACTCAAAATTATGAAATCCGCCTCTACGACTTTACCAGCGGCAAATTAGTCACGCTACTCAAGGGGCATACAAATGCCGTGTTTTCCTTAGCCTTTTCCCCCGACAACCGTTACCTCGTATCAGGTCAAGGAGGCAGTTATAATCAAGTTGCCATTATTTGGGACGTACAACGCCATCAAAAACTACACACCCTGCATGGACATACGGATCGCATCTACGCCGTCGCCTTTACGCCCGATTCCCAGCGCGTGGTGACTGGCAGTTATGACCACAGTTTGCGCCTATGGCAAGTGCAGGACGGGGGGCTGATAACCACACTGACAGGTCACACCGATAAAGTGTTTGCAGTGGCTATTTCTCCCCAAGAGGATATTATCGCCTCTGGGAGTTGGGATCACACCATTCGCCTATGGGATGGACGGACAGGGCAATTTATCAAAACCTTAGCCAATCAGGGGACGGTGGTAGGTAGCCTGTCCTTTAGTCCTGATGGGCGTTATTTGGTATCGGGAGTAAGTAAATCAAAAGCAGACGAAAAGCCATATCACTGCCACGTCTGGTCAATCCCCGATGGCAAGGAGATCGTGACCTACCGAGGCCATGACAATGTTGTTATTGCAACCGCCGTCAGTCCTGATGGGCGCGTGGTAGCGACGGGGGGTGGCAATAAACGATCCATTCACCTCTGGTCGTTGCGTGATGGTAAATTACAGCAGCGACTGAGTGGGGTAGGTGCGGCTATTTGGGCGGTGGGTTTTTCATCGGATGGTAGGGAATTGGGTTGGGGGAAAACAAGAAATATATCTAGTGCCAATAACAAGGGTCCGTTTGAATACACCATCACGCTCCCTGCCAAAGCTTCAGCTTTGGACTCCAAACAGTTTTTGGGTACGCCTCGAAAACTTTCTGGTTCTAATAGAGCATTCTTTCGCGCTCAGGATAAATGGCGTGATTGGACATTACGTCACCGTGCTGGAGGTAATTATGGTGATAAAGATGCCATTCTTGACATCCGCCAGCAAAACTATACTGTTGTCAGCATTGAGCGCGGTGCTACCGATGGCTATGGTCATACTTCCTACACTTTCACTCCCGACGGAGAACGTATCATCAGTGGTGGGGGCAATGGTGTCCTCACCGCCTACAACCGCGATGGCAATAAACTCGGTGATTTCGTTGGACATACGGACACTGTTTGGGCAGTGGCAGTCTATTCCGATGGACGCTTATTGGCTTCAGGCAGTGCAGATCAAACTGTTCGCCTATGGGATATAGAAACTCGCGAAAACCTGCTCACGCTATTTCACGGTTCCGATGATGAATGGGTGGCTTGGACTCCGACAGGGCATTACACCGCATCGGTTAACGGAGACAAAATGGTAGGCTGGCAAATTAATCGTGGCGTTGACAAAGTACCGGATTACGTCACAGCCACGCAATTACCGAATCTTTATCGCCCTGATGTCATTGCGAATGCTATCCGCTTACGCAGTGTCAAAAAAGCCATTGCCCAAACGGGTGCCCATTTCAATTTAGCCCGTTTACAACGCGAATTACCGCCCCGCTTTGAAATTGTCGCGCCGCAAAGTGGTAGCAAAATAGAAAAAGGTATCGCATCGGTGGTGTTGAATATCGCAGAAAATACTTTAGCGATTCAGAGATTTGAAGTCTATGTCAATAGTCGCCTAGTGACTCCGCAAAAAGTGCGTAAAATCAACCCCATCATTGCGAGGCATAAACGCACCTTGGAAGTGCCATTAGAAACCGGTGAAAATCGGATTTCCATTTTGGCATTTAACGACCTGGGCAAAACCACGACTCAAGTGACCGTTTTTTACGACGGCGAAAGCAAAATCCGCGAAGGCACCCTGCACTTAGTCAGCATCGGTGTCAGTGCCTATCCCAATTTATCCAAAGAAGAGCAACTTGATTTTGCGGCAATAGACGCGCAAGCCATCTATAAAAAGCTCATGGCAACGGGGCAGAAACAATACCGTGATATCAAGAGCGTTCTGATTTCCGATAATCAAGGCAAAACGCCGAATAAAAGCAATATCGAAACCGCTTTGCAAGCACTGAATCCAAAAAAAGAAGACACGACTATCCTATTTTTAGCAGGGCATGGTATTAATCTTGCAGGAGAATATTTTTTCATGCCCAAAGGTGCAGAACGGCAAGGTTCAAAACTGAACAAAAAAAGCCTGGTGCCCTGGAAAATCTTACAAGATGCGATAGCCAATAGTCAGGGGCGACGTATTTTATTGGTGGATACCTGTCATGCGGGCAAAGCGTTCAATCCTCGTTTACTCAAAGATGCGGCAAACAAAAACATTGTCGTTCTCAATGCCACAAGTGCCGACACCGTTTCACGAGAAATGAATCAATTTGGACACGGCGTATTTACCTATGCCCTATTAGAAGGCTTAAAGGGTGAAGCAGACATAACGAAATTCGATGGTGCTGGAAAAATCACGTTCAATGAATTAAACACTTACGTCACGGATATGGTAAAATATCTGACAAAAAATCGTCAAATTCCAATTTCACAAGCCTCCAGTGATGGATTTGTGGATTTTACATTTGTGCAGTTATAATCATTGTTCAAGGTAGATGGTGGGTTTCCTACCCACCCTACGAACTTCAACTTTTAGAAGGCAAAAAAACGAAATGAAGACATTAATAAACAACGCCGTTTTATTCACTACCCTATTGATTTTGCTTGGGTGCGTACCGGGCACTGGCTCCAATATTCAAACGCTCCAAACGCGCCACAATTCCACATCGACTCTGGAATATTTTAATTCGGCGACTTTTGATGAGTCGCTTTCTAATGCCATGAAGCAAGAAAATGGTAAAATTGAAGTATCTGTTTCAACGCCCTTTTCTCCTAACAATGTACCAAAACGCCTAGATACGTGGTTTACGGTTATCAAAGAAAAAGGTGGCAAAACCGAAGTAAAACCTATTGATGGCGAAAGAATGGTTACCAAAGAGATTGTTAATCTTATTCTGTTTTTGTATTCCGTTTATCAGTCAGTCAAAACACAGCTGAGATATTTGCCTGCCGAAAACTACAATGCCACGTTATTATATCAGCGGGATGAAAGCGGAGAGGCATTGATAGAAAAAATTGTATTTACCCATAAATAGCCCTTTGATTGGATAACAAAAATTTATCAAAAAATATGAATTTCAAAACATTAGAAGATTTTGCCACAGAACTGGGTACCTGTTTACAGCAAAAAGGTTGGTATTTAGTAACGGCAGAATCTTGTACTGGTGGATGGGTAGCTCAAGCGGTGACGGCAATCGCTGGGAGTTCAGGTTGGTTTGATAGAGGATTTGTGACTTATTCTAACGCGGCTAAACAGGCATTATTGGGAGTCAGCCCTGAAACTTTAGCAAAATATGGAGCAGTGAATGAACAAACGGTGTTAGAAATGGTTAAGGGTGCTTTGGCACGGAGCCAGGCACAAGTAGGGGTAGCCATTAGTGGTATTGCGGGACCCAGCGGTGGAAGCCCTGATAAACCGGTGGGTACTGTTTGGATTGCTTATGCTTTTCCAAATAAATGTTATGCTCAACATTATCATTTTAATGGAGATCGTCAAAGTGTTCGTGAACAGGCAGTAAGAATGGCTTTGCAAACGTTGTTACAAGAATTGTAGAGCAATGTCGGGTTACGTTTTTTTGCTGCCTACCAGCCATTTTTGATGAGTTAATATTAAAGGGCATATCTTGTTCGAGCTGTTCTAAATCGTATAACCTAACCATCATACCAGGTTTAGCTTGCAAAATGCCATTGAAAAGTGTTTCC